>Ga0114129_10000018_pt1 | contig 125757 bp, 134 predicted proteins | sample RhiMetdeltSRZDD1_FD_80071 | JGI IMG/M metagenome (GOLD analysis project Ga0114129, IMG submission 80071) | Populus rhizosphere microbial communities from Tennessee, USA - Rhizosphere MetaG P. deltoides SRZDD1 (version 2) (version 2) | ecosystem: Host-associated > Plants > Roots > Rhizosphere... | reverse complement strand
GCGAGCGCCGGAAGGTCAGGAAAGGCCAAACGATGCGCGGACGGCACGAGCGCGCACAGCCGCCTTGCGGGTTCGGCATCGGCTGGCCCTTCGTGCACGACGACTGCGACGTCGCCGGGCACCGCGGCAAGCGCGGCGGCGAATGCGTCGGGCGACCAGCGCTTGGCCGCCGACCCCGCGCCGGGATGCACGAGGACGAAACGCCGCGAGAGTTGCAGGCCCGCAGCGCTCAACGCCGCGCGCCCGCGGGCGATCAAGTCGTCGCTCACACGCACCGGCTGCCGGTCGGCGACGCCGCCCACCGTGGCGAGCAGGTGCTCCCACACCAGCCCCTCGCGCGGCGTCGAAGCCGCAATGACCGCGCCGGGGACGAGCGCCGTGAGCCGCCGGGCGAAATCGGGGTCGCGCGCGCCGAACCAGCACACGAGCCGATTCACCGCCGGCAGCCGCGGCCGCTCCTCGTCCGCGAACAGAGTGTGCAGACGAAGAGACTCGAAATCGCGCGCCTCGTCCGCCTCGCCCAGCGCCGCGACGAGCGCGGCAATGTGGGACTGCGCGGCCAGCGTGACGCGGGCGCCGCCGGCCCGCAGCGCTCGCAGTGCGGGGATCGTCAGGAGCACGTCGCCGAGCGCGCCGGGATGAATCGCAAGCGCGGCGCCCGCGCTCACCGTCCCGCGAGCAGCGTCAGGGCGGCGTCGTGCAGCCGCGCGTTGGTCGCGAGCGCGCTGCCCGAGTAGATCGTCGGCTTGCCCGTGAGATCGGTGAAGCGCCCGCCTGCCTCCTCGACGATGATCTTGCACGGCGCCAGATCCCAGGGCTTGAGATCGACCTCCACATAGATCTCCGCCTTGCCCTCCGCGACGAGCGCATAGCCGAGGTAATCGCCGAAGCCGCGCTGCCGCTCGGTGGCGTCGACGAGACGCACGAGCCCGTCCCAGACGCCGGCCTTGCGATACAGCCGCAGCCCCGCGTGCAGCAGCGTGGCCGACCATAGATCGTCGACGTCGGAGACGCGCACGGGCCGGCCGTTGAGCCTCGCCCCGCCGCCCTTTCGCGCCGCGTACAGCTCGCCGGTGGCCGGGTTGTGCATGACGCCAACGACGATCTCGCCGTGCGCTTCGAGCGCGAGCAGCGTCGCCCACACAGGGATGTGACGGACGAAGTTCTTGGTGCCGTCGATCGGGTCGATGATCCAGCGGACGTCGGTCGCGCCCTTGGCGCCGAACTCCTCGCCCAGGACGCCCCACTCCGGAAACGCGCGCGTGAGCGCGCCGACAATGGCCTGCTCCGCTTCCCGATCGGCCTGTGTCACCGGCGTGTCGTCGGACTTGATCACCACGTCGAAGCCGCCGGTGTAGTACTTCATGGCGATGGCGCCGGCGGCGCGGGCGGCGTCGATGGCGGCGGCGAGCGCCCGGTCGAGCGTCGCCGCGTCGAGCGCGGCCGTCATCGCGCGGGCGTCTCCTCGGCGGGAAATGGCTCGCCGCGCTCGCCGAGCACCCGCGCGTAGACGTCGAGCGCCTCGACCACGACAGGCATGCCGCCATACGTGACTTGCTGGAAGATGACTTCGGCGACTTCCTGGCGCGTGGCGCCGACGTTGAGGGCGGCGTGGATGTGCGCACGCAGCTCGTTGCCGCGCTCGAGCACGGTGAGGGACGCCACGGCGCACAGCTCGCGCTGCTTCTGCGAGATCACCTCACGGCTGTAGAGGGACCCCGCGAAGAACATCGAGAGCTGACGGGCCAGATCCTTGTCGAACTTCTTCCACTGCTCGTAGCCCGCGCCGCCCTTCAGCGTGTGGAAGAGCTTGCGCGCGGTGTCGCGAGTCTTTTGCTTGAGCTCGGCCTCGTTCATCGTCGTGCGACTCCTTTGGCCGGGCGGCCGTCGGGCTCGCCCAGCGGAATCTCTTCGAGCACCTGCAGCAGCTCCTCCGGGGCGGAGAGCGCCGGCGAGTGCGCGCAGTCCAGGTCGATCGGCGTGACGCCCAGGCGCGCCGCGTACACCTCGGCCCGCGCCGGCGTCACCGCCGCGTCGCGCAGGCAGCGCACGTACGTGCACGGCACGCCCATCGCGTAGAAGCCGCGCATGCCCACGCGCTCGGTCCACGGCGCCAGCGGCTGCGGCGTCATCCGCGTCAGCGCGTCGACCACGCGTGCGTCGCCGGGCGGCAGATCGCCGAGCCACCGCGCCCATTCGAAGCTCGCCGGGTACTGCACCGCGCCGCCCGCGGCGCGCGCGAGCCCTTCCATCATCGGTCGGTTCGGATGCGGGATCTGCGTGCCGAGCAGGCTCTCGCCATCACGCAGGACGACCGCGGCGAGAAACACCAGATGGGCCACGCGCGCCGCGACGAGCTCGGCGACCTTCGGGATCACCATGCCGCCCATCGAGTGACCGACCACGATGCCGCGCGCGATGCCGGCCTGGATCATCGCATCGGCCACCGCGCGAGCGTACGAGTCCACGGTGGCTCGTGCTCGCTCGTGAGCGCGCCGGCCGTGGCCGGGCAAATCCATGGCCACCACGCGGTGACCGTTCTTCTCGAGCCGTCGCGCGAGCGGCTCCCAGCACCACGCGCCGTGGCTCATGCCGTGCACCAGAACGAATTCGCGTCCCATGGTCGCCCCTCGCGCGCGTCATCATCGCACGGCGTGGTACGCTCGTCGTCACACAGCGCAATGCTGAACCCCCACATCTTCCGCGCTTACGACGTGCGCGGACGCGTCGGCTCCGACATCAATCCCGAGGTCTTCAGGCTCGTCGGCCGCGCGTACGGCACGCTCATCCGCGGCAACGGCGGACGCACCATCGCCGTCGGCCAGGACAACCGTGAGTCGTCCGCGACGCTCGAGGCCGCCTTCGTCGACGGCGCGCGGGCGGCCGGGGTCGACGTCGTAGAGATCGGCACCGTCACCACGCCGATGCTCTACTTCGCCACCGCGCACTGGAAGCTCGACGGCGGAGCGAACATCACGGGCAGCCACAATCCCGTCGAATACAACGGCGTGAAGATGGTGCATCCCGGCGCCGCGCCGCTGGCCGAGGCGGAGATCCAGGGGCTGCGCGAGACGATCGAGCGCGGCGCCTTCGCGAGCGGCGCGGGCGGCGTATCCCGGCGCGACGCGCGTAGCGATTACTTCGATACCATCGCGAAGCTCGTCAAAGTCGAGCGGCCGCTCACCGTCGTCGCCGACGCCGGCAACGGCATCGCCGGCACCTACGCGCCGCCCCTGCTGCGACGGCTCGGCTGTGAGGTCATCGAGCTGCACTGCGACTCCGACGGGCGCTTCCCGAACCACCTGCCCGATCCCGAAGACCCCGACAACGTCGTCGACCTTCAACAGAAGGTGCGCGAGACCGGCGCGGACCTCGGCCTCGCGTGGGACGGCGATGCCGACCGCGTCGGCGTCATCGACGAGCGCGGCCGGCGTCACGAAGCCGATCTGATCCTCGTGCTGCTGGCGCGAGACCTATTGACGCGACATCCCGGCGCCAAGGTCGTCTTCGATGTGAAGTCCTCGCAGGTGCTGGTGGACGACATCCGCCGCCACGGCGGCGTGCCGATCATGTGGAAGACGGGACACTCGCACCTCAAGCGCAAGATGCGGGAGGACCGGATCCTGCTCGGTGGCGAGGTCAGCGGCCACATGTTCTTCGCGGATGGTTACTACGGCGTCGACGACGGGGTGCTCGCCGCCTGCAAGATCGCCGAGATCGCCGCGCGCCACGACGGCCCGGTGTCGGCGCTCTTCGATTCGGTCCCGCACCTGCACGCCACACCCGAGCTGAAGGCGCTGTGCCCGGACGGCGAGAAGTTCCGCGTGATCGACGAGCTGGCCCGAAATCTCAAAGCGCGCTACCAGACGATCGACATCGACGGCGCCCGCGTGCTGTTCCCCGGCGGCGGCTGGGGGCTGGTGCGCGCGTCGAACACCAACCCCTACCTGACGCTGCGCTTCGAGGCGCGCACGGAGCGCGAGATCGACGAGATGAAGCGCGTGATCTACGACGCGCTTCGGCGCTACCCGTTCGTCACGCTTCCGTCCTGACCGTCGCGTATTCGCGCGCGCCGCGGAGGCGCCGATGACTGTCGCAGCCGTGCTGTTCGATCTCGACGGAACGCTGGTCGACACGCTGCCGATCTGTTACCTCGCCTTCCGCCGCGCGCTCGAGATGGCCGGCGCGGCGACGCTCACGGACGACGAGATTCATGCGCTCTTCGGTCCGAGCGAGGAAGGGATGATGCAGCGCGCGCTGCCCGCCGACTGGGAGCGCGTGCTGCCGGAGTACTTCGAAGAGTACCGGCGATTGCTCGGCTCCTGTCCGGACGTCATTCCGGAGCTGCGGGCGGTGCTGAGGCTGTTGCGTGAGCGCGGGATCCCGATGGCGCTCGTCACCGGCAAGTCTCGGGTCACCGCCACGATGTCGCTCGATCACTTCGCGATCACCGAGGCCTTCGCCGCGGTCGAGTGCGGCTCTCCGCAGGGTGTCGTGAAAGGAGCGGCGATTCGGCGAGTGCTTCAAGATTGGGGGATCGGGCCCGACGCGGCGATCTACGTCGGCGACGGCGCCGCCGACATGCTGGCCGCGCGCGAAGCCGGTGTCCTCGCCGCGGGTGCGGCGTGGGCGCAGGGCGCGCGTGTCGGCGAGCTCAAAGACGCGCGGGCGGATGTGATCTTCACCGACGCGGCGGACTTCCTCGCCTGGCTCGACCGCCAGACCCGACCCGTCGGGCGCGGCTGATCAGGAAGCCGCCGCCGCCGTCATCTGCGCGGCAACCAGCCGCGCGTACAGCCCACGCCGGCCGAGCAACTCGGCGTGCGAGCCCGATTCGACGACGCGGCCGCGGTCGAGCACGACGATGGTGTCGGCGCCGCGCACGGTCGACAGCCGGTGCGCGATCACCAGCGTCGTGCGGTCCTGCTTGAGCCGATCGAGCGCGCCGCGCACCGCCGCCTCGCTGATCGCGTCGAGATGCGACGTGGCCTCGTCCAGGATCAGGATCGGCGCGTCCTTCAGGAACGCGCGCGCAATCGCCACCCGCTGGCGCTGGCCGCCGGACAGCCGCGTGCCACGCTCGCCGACGACCGTGTCGAGCCCCTCGGGCAGCGACGTGACGAATTCCGCGAGTGCCGCCCGCTCGATGGCCACATCGACCTCGGCGGCGGTGGCCGCCGGACGCGCGAGCAGCACGTTGTTCCGCAGCGAGTCGTTGAAGAGATAGGTGTCCTGCGCGACCAGCGCGATGCGCTGGCGCAGCTCGTCGAGGCGATGGTCGCGCAGGTCGTGGCCTTCGAGCCGGGCGGCGCCCTTGTCGGGGTCCCAAAAGCGCAGGAATAAATGCGCGATCGTGCTCTTCCCCGCGCCCGACGGACCGACGAGCGCCACGGTACTGCCGGCGGGGACGACGAGACTCACTTCGGCGAGTGCTAAGCGTACGCGGCCCGGATACGTGAATGTCACGTGGTCCAGCTCGAGGGCCGCGGCGCCGCCACGCGCGGCGGGAATGCCGGGCCCATCCTGAACGGGGATCGGCGCCGTGTCGATCGCACGCAGACGGCGCGTCGCGCCCAGCGTGTCCGCGAGCTGCCGGCCGACCTGCGCGATCTCCCAGACCGGCACGAACGCTGAGACCGCGAGCAGTGTCATCACGGGCAGGACCGCGGGGTCGAGCCGGCCGTGCAGGACAAGCAGGCCGCCGGCGGTCAGCACCGCGAGGCCGCCGAGCCCCGTGACGACTTCGTGCAGCGCCGCCTGCAGCGTGAGGTCGTGCAAGAACGGCATCCGTGCGCGCAGGTACTCGCGCGCTTTCGCCGCGAACTCCTCACCTCGCGCGCGCACGTGCTGGAACGCGATGATCTCGGTCAGGCCCTGAATCGAGTCGACGGCGTGGGCGTTGAGGTCCCCCGAGATCCCGCGCGCCCGGGCGCTCAGCCGGTCGATGCGTGCGCGCCCGAGCACGGGGCTCACGGCGGCGTAGAGCAGAAACGGCAGCACAGCCACGGCCATCGGCCAGCCCACGGCCGTCAGCGTCGCCAGCACGGCCAGGGGCACCAGCACCGCCACGAACGCCGGCGTGATCGTGTGGGCGAAGAAGTACTCGATGAGCTCGACGTCGTGCGTCGCGACGCTCACGAGGTCGCCGGTCCTGTGCTGCACCAGGTATGCGGGGGCGAGCGCGTCCAGCTTGCGGAAGAGCGCGAGCCGCAGATCGGCAAGCAGGCGATATGCCATGTCGTGGGCCAGCCACGACTCCAGCCAGTGGAGCAGTCCGGACAGCGGCGCCACGATGGCCAGCGTGACGAGCAGGCCGCCGACCGGCTCCCCCCGGCTCACCGCGCGCACGGTGAGCGCGCTCAGCACGCCGACGCCGATCAGCGCGGCGACGCGCGCGATGCCGAGCGCGAACGTGACGAGCAGCCGCAGCCGGTAGTGGCGAACCATTCGCAGCAAGATGGGAATCGCGCGCGGCCAGTTGAGCTCGCGCGCCGGTGCTGCGCGCTCGGTGCGCGCGGCGCCCTCCGTGCCGGCCGCGATCGTCTCTTCGGTCGGCGGCAGCGCGTTCTCGGCGGGCGACGCGGCGTCCTCGGCCTGGGCGGCCATCAGCCGCGCGTAGGCGCCGCGTCGCGCGATCAGCTCCGCGTGCGTGCCCGTCTCGACGACGCGTCCGCCCTCGAGGACGAGGATGCGATCGGCGTTGACGACACTCGAGAGCCGATGCGCGAATACCAGCGTGGTGCGGCCCTCCATCAGCCGGTCGAGGGCCTGCTGGATGATGGCCTCGTTCTCGGCGTCGACGGACGAGAGCGCTTCGTCGAGGATCAGAATCGGCGCGTCGCGGAGCAGCGCGCGCGCGATGGCGATGCGCTGCCGCTGTCCGCCCGACAGTCGCACGCCGCGCTCGCCGACGACGGTCTGGTAGCCCTGCGGCAGGCGGCTGATGAACTCGTCGGCATTCGCGGCCTTCGCCGCGGCCCGCAGCTCATCCGCGGTAGCCGCCGGCTTGCCGAGGCGCAGGTTGTCCTCCACGGTGCCGTGGAATAGATAGGTGTCCTGCTGCACGATCGCGATCTGCGCGCGCAGGTCGTCGAGCGAGAGCGTGCGAACGTCGTGGCCGCCGATCGTGACGCGGCCGCCCTGCGGGTCGTAGAAGCGGAGGAGCAGCCGCGCGATCGACGACTTGCCCGCGCCGCTCGGCCCGACGAACCCGATGCGCTCGCCGGGCGCCAGCGCAAAGCTGAGCCGATCGTGGACGGGCCCGCGGCCGCCGGGATACGCGAACGTCACGTCGTCGAACGTCACGCTCGGCGCCACCGACGTCACCCGCACGACGGCGTCGGTCTGCTCGCGCACGCTCGGCGTCGCGCGCAGGATCGCCAGGATGCCCTGCGCCGCGGAGGTGCCGAGCATGCCCTGGTGCAGCACGACACGCAGCTCGCGGAGCGGACGGAAGACCTCGACGCCGAGCATCAGGATCACGAGCAGGCTCGGCAGCCCCATGGCGCCGGTGTGGACGCGGTAGACGCCGAGTGCGAGGGCGGCGACGGCGCCGACGGCGATGCCCGCGTCGGCGATCCCGCGCGCGAGGACGTTGGAGCCGAGCACCCACATGGTGCTCTCGAACAGCGCCCGTCCCTTCGTCTCGAGTAGCTGGCGGCGTGCCGCGCTCTGGCCAAACGCCTTGAGCGTCGGCAGCCCCTGCAGCGTGTCGAGGAACTCCGCGCCGTACGCCGCGTACGCACGATTCCGCGCCAGGCTATGGCGACTCTCGCGACGATGCCAGAGCACCGGGGCCAGCAGCGTCACGACCGCGGCGACCAGCGTCACCAGCGCCACCGGAAGATCGATGAACGCGACGAACGCGAAGATCAGCACCGGCGTCAGCGCCGCCACCGCGAGCTGCGGCATGTATTGACCGAAATAGACCTCGAGCTGCTGGATGCCCTCGACCATCGACAGCACGACGTCGCCCGTTCGCGAGCGACCGAAGTGCGCCGGGCCGAGCGCGGTGATGTGATCGTAGAGCGCGCCGCGGAGCTTGCCCTGGACGAGCGCCGCCGTATGATGCGCGAGCATCGTGCGCGCGTACTCGAGCGCGCCCCGAACGACCGTGACGGCGGCGACGAGCGCCACGGCGAGCAGGAGCGACCCCGTCGTCGCGCCGGCGAGGACCTTCGCGAGCAGCCAGCCGAGCAGCGCGAGCCGCGCGATCCCGGCCACGACGGCGGCGAGCCCCAGCACGACGGCCCACGCGATCCGCGGACGAACGCCAGCGGTGAAGCGCCAGAGATCGCGGCTCAGGTACATGCGACCAGCCGCTTGACCGCGTCGAGCACGGTCGGCGCCGTGGGACAGTCGGGTCGGTGCCAGCACAGACCGGGATCCAGCAGCACGGCCTGCAGGCCCGCGCGCTTGGCGCCGAGCACGTCGATGGAGTAGAGGTCGCCGATATACGCCGCCTCCCCCGCGGCTACGCCGGCACGTGCGACCGCGCGCCGAAAGATCTCGGGATCGGGCTTCTCTACGCCTTCTTCCCCGCTGTCGAGGACGAAGTTCACGAGCGGCAGCAGCTCGAGGCGCTCGAGGATCTGCTTGATCGTCCCGTTCGAGTTCGAGATCACCGCGGTAGACAGTCCGGCCTCGCGCGCCAGGGCCAGCGCCGGCGCCGCGTTCGGCTCCGGCGCCGTCCACAGCCCGAGCGGCTGATTGTAGCCGCGGCGCCACGCGTCCATGGCGTCGATCAACCCCGGATCGGTGACGCCAACGCCCTCCAGGGTGTACGCCAGGTAGCGGCTATGTGTCGTACGCGCCTCCGTCGACGCGACCTCGCCCGCGGCGAACACGTCGGCGTCGAGCCGCACCCGCGCCCGCCATTCCGCGCGCATCAGCGCGTCGGGCGCGCAGCGCACGCCGTGCGCGGCGAGCGCTGAAGCGACAGCGGCGTAGTCGATGCGGATCAACGTGTTGCCGGCGTCGAAGAAGATCGCGCGGAGCGGCACGCGCCCACCATACCACTTGACAGTGGGCGGGCTCTTAAGCGACCCTAATGCCGAGCTCACTGTCGCCTTAAGGAGTCCCCGGCCATGATCGTCTGCCTCTGTCGCGGCGTGTCCGAGCGCGCCATCCACGAAGCCGTGGCCGCCGGCGCGTCCACCATACCGGAGCTCACCGCCGCATGCCGCGGCGCCGGCGGCGATTGTGGCGCCTGCCAGGGCACGCTCGCTGCGCTCCTCGCGGCGGCACGCCCAGGTGTACGCTGCGTCCTCGAGCCAATCTCGTAGTCGAGGAGGCCCGCGTGAAGGGCCACGACCAGGTCATCCAGCTTCTCAACGACGTCCTCACCGCCGAGCTCACCGCGATCAATCAGTACTGGATTCACGCACGCATGTGTGAGAACTGGGGATACGAGCGGCTGTGGAAGAAAATCCGCGAGGAATCGCTCGGCGAGATGAAGCACGCCGATCAGCTCGTCGAGCGAATTCTCTATCTCGAAGGCGTGCCCAATCTCCAGAAGCTCGCCAAGGTCAACGTCGGCCAGACGGTGCGTGAGCAGCTTCGGCTGGACCTCGAGGTCGAGAAAGCCGCGGTGAAGGCGCTCAACAGCGGCATCGAGACGGCGCGCAGCCTCGGAGACAACGGCACACGCGAGCTGCTCGAGTCGGTGCTGGAGGGCGAGGAGGAGCACGCCAACTGGCTCGAGGCGCAGCTGACGCTGATCGAGCAGGTCGGCGAAGGCAACTATCTCGCGCAGCAGATCAAATCGGACGATTGAGCGCGGCGCCGCCGCTCAGCGCGCCACGGTGAAGGAAAACTGGCCCTCGGTGACGTGGCTGTCGACCGACACCACGCGCCACACGACGCGATAGGTCCCGGGCGGCAGCGCCGGCACCGACACGTGCAGCAGCGCCCGGTTCGCGCCGTCCACGGCGCTGTCACCGAGATCCATGCGCTTGCCCGCGGCGTCCAGAACCTGGACGCGGCTGTAGGCCTGCTCGAGCGCGCCGGTAAACCAGAGCTTGATCTGCGGCGGCGCCGCCTTCACCTGGCCGCCGGCGCGCGGATCGGTGCGATCGAGCATGCCGTGCGCAGCGACGGAAAGCGGCAGCAGTGTCGCGATGATGAGCAGGGCGGCGCCGACACGCATGCCGACACTCTAACAGCGATCCGCATGCGGGGCTTGGGTCCGGGAGCCGGTTCGAGTACCCTCTCACCTCGATGTCGCTTCGGCTCTTCGTGCTGAAGGTCCCGGCCGTGGGAACGTCGGTGCTGCTGCATGTCGCGGCGTACGGCGCCGTGGCTCTCGTACCGCGGTCGATCGACGTGCCCGAGGCGGCGATCCCCGCTCAGCTCGTTGCCGACGTGCCGCCGCCTGCCGCGGACGACAAGCCGCCCGCCCCCGCGGCGAAGCCTGAGCCGCCCAAGTCGGTTCGTCGCGTCGTCAAGCTGCCGGCCCAGAAACCACCGACGCCGATGGCGACGCCGGCGCCAATCGAAACACCCGCGCCGATCGATACACCGGCTCCGATCGAGGCACCGGCCCCGATCGCAGCGCCGATGCCAAAAGCCGACGACAAGCCGGCCGTCGTCGCACGAGCGGAGCCGCCGCCACCCGTAACGCGTGGCCCTGAGGGCGCCGCGGCGGCGCCGGTCTCCCAGGCGGCGTCATCTGGACCGTTCGCACCCGCCGATGCTTCCGCGACTGCGGCGACGAGCGAGACGCTTCCACCACGTCGCGCGGCGTCAGGCGGCGCGGCGGCATCGGCTCCAATGATCGCCGCGCTGCCGCCGGACGGCGTCACGCAGGCTGCGGTGCCGCGCGCTGGCTATCAAGTCAGGCCGACGTACCCGTCGAGCGCGCGCCGCGCCGGCATCCAGGGCACGACGCTGCTCGGTGTCTTGGTCGGTGCCGACGGCCGCGTCGCGGATGTCGTCGTCAAGCAGTCGGCCGGCGATCCCGATCTGGACCGCGCGGCGACCGACGCCGTGCGGCGCTGGCGCTTCGAGCCGGCGCGCCGCGGCGGCGAGGCCGTCGCGATGTGGGTCGAGCAGCCCGTCGCATTCCAACTGCGTTGACGCCTCCCGCGGCAGCGCTCGCGATCGTCCTCGGGCTCGGTGCGCTCGTCGTCGCGCAGGCGCCGAAGGCCACCACGCCGCCGAAGCCGATCACCATGGAAGAGCTGCATCGCGGAGGCGGCGTGCCGCGCGGCTGGAAATTCACGCTGCCGGCGGGAGACGCGACGCGCGGTCGCGCGATCTTCGGCAAGCTCGAATGCAACAAATGCCACGAGGTGAAGCCGGACTTTCCGCGCAGCGGCGGCGCAGGCGACGTCGGTCCCGCACTCACCGGGATGGGCAGTCACCATCCCGCCGAGTACTTCGCACAGTCGATTCTCGATCCCAACGCCGTGATCGTCGCCGGCCCGGGCTACGTCGGCCGTGACGGGCGCTCGATCATGCCGGACTATCGCGACAGCCTCACGGTAGCCGAGCTCGTTGACCTCGTCGCCTACATCCGCAGTCTCGGCGCCGGCGACGCCCACCGGCACCACCACGAGCCGAACGCGCCGCAGGAGCAGACGGCCGGGCCGTACAAGGTCCGCGTCGAATACGTCGAGCCGGGCGCGGGTCACGGTGCCGGCAAGCGGACCGGCCATCTGATGGTCTTCGTCGCCGACGCCGCGACGGGCGAGTCGGTGCCGTACGTGCCCGTCAGCGCCGCGATCCGATCGGTCGAGAGCGCGCCGCGCACGCTGCGGCTGCAGCCGATGGTCGGTGACGCCGGGTTTCACTACGGCGCCGACGTGACGCTGCCCGACGACACGATCCGGATCACGCTGACGCTGGGCGCCGCGGCGGTGAAGACGGTAGGCGGCGTCGCCGGCCGCTTCGCGAAACCGGTGACGGTGAGCTTCGACTGGGAGTGACCGAGCTCGGTCTGCTCGCGCGCTTCGTTCACCTGAGCGCGTCCATCGTCGTCGTCGGCAGCGCGGCCCTCGTGTTGTTGGCCGGGCGCTCCGATCGCCCTACCGCGCTGGCCTGGGAGTCGCGCGTCATCGCGCTGACGCGGGCGCTGCTCTGGCTCGCGTTGCTCGCCGGCGTTGGCGTCCTCGCGCATCAGGCCGCGACGCTGGAGTCGCGTGGGGCGGCCGCATTCGAGCTCGATGCGCTCGCGCGCGTCGCACTGCAGACGCGGTTCGGCCATGTCTGGCTCGTGCGCCACGGGCTGCTCCTGCTCCTCGCGGTGTTCGTGAGCTTGCGCTGCGACCTGCGGCAGGCGCTGGACTGGCGCGCGGCGCGCGGCGAGGTGCTGCTGCTCGGCGGACTGGCGCTGGCCGTGCTCGCCGCCGCCGGTCACGCGGCCGCCGTCGAGCCGTCGGCGACCGCGGCGATCGTGACTGATCTCGCGCATCTGCTCGCCGCCGGCGTCTGGGCGGGTGCCCTGCCGGCGCTCATCATGATGTTGCGCGCGGCGAGCCGTGAAGCCGGCGCGGACGCGCGTCCATACGCGGTCATCGCGGCGAGGCGTTTCTCGCGCGCTGCGCTCACGGTCGTCCTCGTGCTGCTCGCCACAGGCGTCGCCATTGCGGTGACACAGCTCGGCTCCTTCGGCGCGCTGCTCGGCACGCGCTACGGTCGCCTCCTCTTGCTCAAGCTCGGGCTGGTGGGATGTGTGCTCGCGGCGGCGGCGATCGGACGCCGCGGCCTGCTGCCGCGGCTCGGCGGCGACGCCGCGTCGCTGGGGCGCCCCGCGATGCGACGGCTGGCTGGATCCGTCGCCGTCGAGGCCGCCGGCGCGCTCGCCATCCTCGGCGTCGTGATCCTGCTGAGCGTCGCGCCACCCGGCCGCCACGAGCAGCCCGACTGGCCCCTGTCGTTCAGGCTCGCCGTGAGTGCGGTGACCGCCACACCCGACGCGTGGGCGTTCGTTCTCATCGGCAGCCAGATCGCGGTGCTCGGGGTCGTCGCGGCGCTCTGCTCGCTGGCGCTGCGCTCGATACGCCTGCCGCTGCTCGCGGGCGGCGGCGTGCTGCTGCTCGCCGGCCTGGCGATGGCGGTGCCGCCGTTCGCGACCGACGCCTACCCGACGACGTATCAGCGATCGGAGGTCCCGTACCAGGCCGGGCCGATTGCTGCCGGCGGCCGACTCTATGCGCGAGACTGCGCGTCGTGCCACGGCCCCGCCGGCGCCGGTGACGGCCCCGCCGCGCGCGCGTTCTCGCCGCCGCCACCCGACCTGCGCGCCCATCACGCGGCGCTGCACACGGCTGGCGATCTCTACTGGTGGATCACGAACGGCCGGCGCGCGATGCCCGCCTTCGGCCATCTCGAGCCTGACCAACGCTGGAGCCTGGTGAACTTCGTCCGTGCGCTCGGCGCCGCCGAGGGCGCGCGCCGGCTCGGCGCCGTGGTCGAGGCGGGACGCGCGCAGATCGTCGCGCCGGATTTCGTCTTCGCGGTGGGACCGACGCCGGCGCGCGCGCTGCGCGACTATCGCGGCGCGCGCATCGTGCTGGTCGTCCTGTACACGCTGCCGGCCTCGCGCCCGCGGCTGGCGGACCTGGCCGCACGCTACGAGCTGCTCGTCCCGCTCGGAGTCGAGATCGTCGCGGTGCCGAGCGACGGAGCGCCCGACGCGATCAAGCGACTCGGCGCCGAGCCGCGCATCTTCTTTCCCGTCGTGACCGACGGCGCGCCCGACATCGTCGCCACGTATGGCCTGCTGATACCCGGAGCGCACACCGAGTTCCTCGTCGATCGCCAGGGCTATCTGCGCGCGGTCGACACCGCGCCGACTGGCACCGAGCGGCTGCTCACGAACGTCCAGACGCTGAACGAAGAGAAAGTCGTCGCCGCGCCGCCGCCGGAGCACGTTCACTGATGGCGGTGTGGAAGGTCGTGCTCCTGGTCGATCTCGCGCTCGCGCTGGGCGTCGCGGGCGGCTATCTCTGGTGGGGCCGGCAGGCCGACCGGCTCGGCCGAGAGCTCGTCGAGGCGCGCGCGGCCGCGGCGGGTCCGCGCGAATTTCAGGCCGAGGGCGTGATCCGTGCGGTGCTGCCCGAGATGGGCCTGATCGTCATCACCCACGAGGAGATCGCCGGCTACATGCCGGCGATGACGATGGGCTTTCGTGCGGTGTCGCCGAAGATTTACGAGTCGGTCGAAGTGGGCGACGCGGTGCGCTTCACGCTCGCCGGTGTTCCGCCCAACCTGGCCCTCACCGGGGTCGAAAAGCTCGGGCGCAAATGACCATGCCGCGCGCGACGTCCCTCGCTGGGTCGGCGTTCGCGGCGCTGGCGTTACTGCTGATCGCCGCGGCCGCCGCGTGGGCCGATCACCCAGGCGGCACGCTGCGCACGGCTGGCTGGAGCCCGCTGACGACGGCGCTGGCCTTCGGCGGGCTCGCGCTGCTGGCCGGCATGTTGGTCGTCGTCATCATCGCGCTGATCACCCGGCGCGGTCCCTAGCTCCGCGTCGCGGCGCGGCGTCCCGCGCCGTTGCGGCTCGCCCCACTCTCGAACACCGCGGCGCGCAGAGTCTTGAGGAGCGCGAGGGCTTCGTGGCTGAGCGGTCGCTGGCGCGGGTGGATGACGTCGAGACTGCGGCTGAGCGGCTCGGCGTCGCTCAGCTCCAGCCCGACGAGGCGGCGCCGGCGGATCTCGGTGACGACTGCGATATGCGGCAGGAAGGCGAGCCCCATCCCGCGCTCCACCATCCGCTTGGCCGTCTCGATCGTCTCCACCTCGAGCACGACGTTGGGCACCAGACCGGCGCGCCGGAACAGCCCATGGCTCAGCGTCCAGTCGCTGGAGCCGCGATCGAAGAAGATCAGCGGCTGCGCGGCCACGTCCTCGAGCCGCACGCGCCGGGCACGCGCGACCTGGGAGTCCGGCCGGGCCACCAGCACCAACGGGTCGTCGCGCAGGCTGACGGTCTCGACCTCCGGATGATGAAGCGAACGGGCCAGCCCGATCTCGGCCTGGCCGCTCAGCACCATCTCCAGCACTTCCTTGGAGTGACCGGACCGGACGGTGATCATGACTTTCGGATGCGCAGCCTGAAAGCGTTTCAGCACATCCGGCAGCAGGTAGGTGCAGATCGACAGGGCCGCGGCAATCTGCAGTGCGCTGCCGCTGGCCGGCCGAAGGTCGTGGACGGCCTGGCGCGCGAGGGCGACCGCGTGCAGCAACTGCTCGGCATGGGGCCGAAACGCGCGGCCCGCCGCCGACAGGGTCAGGCCGCTCTGGCTGCGGACGAAGAGGGGGACGCCGAGCGACTCCTCGAGGGCACGGATGCGCGCGCTGATGGCCGGCTGGGTCACTCGGAGCGCGTCGGCGGCGCGCCGGAAGCCGCCGAAGGTGCCGACGGCGAGGAAGGCCTCCACCTGTCCGATCTCCACCCATTCACCTCGCTTATGGCCACCCGGGGTCTGATACAGTCCGATTATACCCCCTGTGAAAGATCTTTCCGATCGAGAAATTTTATCGGCCCGATAAAAACAATGAGTTTGCCCCGGCGCGCGGCCGACGGCACAGTGAGTGCACGCAATGAGGGGCTATGACATTGCGTGGCTCACGCATGACGGAGGCGACGATGAACGGGCGATGCGGATGTGGACACGAGGTTGGGAGCGAGGCGCTCTTCGGGTGCTTCGACTGCGGCACCACCTGTTGCCGCGGCTGCACCATTCACCTGGAGTCGGCGACGTACTGCCGCGCGTGCGCCGGGTCGCTGTTGGACACGGCGACCGTGCACGCCGCCGACGCGTTCGAGCTGCACTGAGCCCGTCGAGGGAGGGGTGACCATGACGGCCTGCCACTGCGGAATGACGCTCGAGCCGGATCGCCGGACGTCCTGCGCGGAATGCGGGACGACCGTCTGCGCGTCGTGCTCGCTCGAGTTCGATGCCACCACCTACTGTCGCTGGTGCGCCAGCACGACGGCGCTCAAGCGGTCGGCCTGACGATTCACAAGGAGACCCGCGCGATGATCGAGAGCAAGGGCAAGGCGTTTCGTCGGCTGCTCGCCGAGGAGCCGTACGTGTTCACGGGGGGCGTGTACTCGCCGCTGGATGCGCAGATCGCCGAGAAGGTCGGCGTCAAGGCGATCTACCTCAGCGGCTACTCCGTCGCCATGGCCAACGGGTGGCCGGACATGGGCTTCCTCACCCAGACCGAGGTCGCCCGCGTGGCTCACATGGTGGCCGGCGCCGTCGACATCCCGGTCATCGCCGACGCCGACGACGGCTACGGCAACGCGCTCTCGACCATGCGCACGGTGCAGGAAATGATCAAGACCGGCGTGGCCGGGATCCATCTCGAGGACCAGCGCTTTCCGAAGCGGTGCGGTCACATCGCCGGGAAGGTGTGCGTCAGCCGCGAGGAGGCGCTCGGCAAGTACCGCGCCGCCATCGACGTGCGGAACCGGCTCGATCCCGACTTCTTCATCATCGCGCGCACCGACGCCTACGGCGCGGTGGGCGGGAGCATGGAGGAGGCGATCGCGCGCGGCCGCATGTACGCCGACGCGGGCGTGGATTCCGTGTGGGCCGAGCTGTCGAATGCCTCGCGCGAGCCCGCCATCGAGTTCGCCAACGCCATGCGCAAGACGCACCCGAATCTGCCGCTGTCGTTCAACTACTCCTCGTCGTTCAAATGGTCGAGCGATCAGAACCCGCTGACGTTCCGCGAGCTGGGTGAGCTCGGCTACAAGTTCATCTTCATCACGCTCTTCGCCGCGCACGCCGGCATGTACGCGACGTGGAATGCGATGGAGGAGCTGGTGCGCGACCAGGAGCAGGCGCAGTGGCGGCTGGAGAAGACGAAGGCTGGCCATCCTACCGAGAGCCATCACGTCATGGCCCGCGTCGCACACTTCCAGGAGCTCGAGAAGAAGTACATTCCCGGGACCGAGGAGCGCATCAAGGGCTCGCACGGTTTCGACGACCGCCGCATGCACTGAGTTACTTCGGAGGGGGCCGTCGAGGCCCCCTCCGATGCCTCCCCCAGAACAGGATTGCGGCGGCAAAGCCGCCGCTCGAAGGCGGCACACTCGCGCGCGTCGCGTACAATGTCGCAGCCATGGATTTCCGGTATGTCGTCTGTGACGTGTTCACCGATAAGCCGCTGGCCGGCAATCAGCTTGCGGTGTTCACCGATGCGCGGCTGATTCCCGAGACGCTGCTGCAGCCCATCGCGCGCGAAATGAACTTCTCGGAGACCGTCTTCGTCTACCCGGCGGCGAAAGGCGGCCACGCACGCATTCGCATCTTCACGCCGTTCAACGAGCTGCCGTTCGCCGGCCACCCCGTGCTCGGCAGCGCGTTCGTGCTGGCGGCCCCGCTGCAGCTGCCGACGATCGTCCTCGAGACGGCTGTGGGGTTGGTGCCGATCGTGCTCGAGCGCGACGGCCCGCGGATCACGTTCGGACGCATGACCCAGCCGCTGCCCACGATCACGCCGGAGCCGGCAGCGGCGGCGATCCTCGCCGCGCTGGGCGGCGTCACGCCGGTGCTGCCGGTGCAGCGCTCCGTCAACGGTCCGACGCACGTCCTCGTCACGCTCGGCTCGCCCGACGACGTCGCCAAACTCTCGCCCGACCTCGCGGCGCTGGCGCGCGCGACGCCGGCCGGCGTGAACTGTTTCGCGGGCCGCGGGCGCCACTGGAAGACGCGGATGTTCGCGCCCGGCCACGGCATCCCGGAGGACCCCGCGACAGGCTCGGCCGCCGGTCCCCTGGCCTGCCACCTCGTGCGTCACGGGCAGATCCAGCCCGGCGACGAGATCGAGATCACGCAGGGCGTGGAGATCGGGCGGCCCAGCACGCTGTTCGCGCGCGCCAGCGGCACGCGTGAGCGCATCGAGAGCGTCGAGGTCGGCGGCTGCGCCGTCACCGTCGCGCGCGGCGAGCTGCGTCTACAATGACCGGCACGCTGCACGACGAGAGCGTCAGAGGACAGGCATGAGATTGAAGGACAAGGTCGCGCTGGTCACCGGCGGCGGCTCGGGCATCGGCCGCGCTATCTGCGAGCGCTTCGCGGAAGAGGGCGCGCGCGTCGTCGTGAACGACGTCCGTCAGGAGGCGGCCGAAGGCACCGCCAAGGCGCTCGGCGCCGGCGCGCGCGCCATCGCCGCCGACGTGGCGGACAGCGCTGCCGTCCGCGCGATGTTCGCGACGCTCGAGCGCGAGCACGGACGACTGGACGTCCTGGTCAACAACGCCGGCGTCGCGTTCGGTCCGGGCGACAATCGCGCCGCGCTGACACAGAAGGGCGAGGCGCGCCTCATGGAGGTGATCGGCGGCCAGGGCGTGCAGACGCACTGGGACGTCACGGAGAACATGAGCGACGAGGCGTGGCATCGCGTGATCGGTGTGCACCTGCATGGCACGTTCTACTGCACGCGCGAGGCGCTCAAGCTGATGAGCCGCCAGAATTCGGGTGCCATCGTCAACCTCTCGAGCGTGGCGGCACTGATGGGCCTGGAGACCGTGCCGCACTACAGCGCGGCCAAGGGCGGGATCCTCGCCTTCACGCGCGCGGTGGCGCGCGAGGTGGCGAGCCGCAACATCCGCGTGAACGCGATCTGTCCCGGCTACATCGACACGCCGATGACGGCGTCGATCTCCGAGCTCGGCCGCAAGATGGTGCTCGGCCGCACGCCGATGGGCCGCGTCGGCGAGCCGCGCGAGATCGCGGCGACGGCGCTGTTCCTCGCCTCCGACGAGTCGTCGTTCTTCACCGGCCAGTGGCTGTCGCCCAACGGCGGCCTCTTCATCGGCTGATGGCGCCGGCGCGGCGCGAGCTGTCCATCCGCGGGACGCTGATCGACTTGCTCAGCGACGGTGCCGGGACGCCCCTGCTCTTCCTGCACGGCGCCGGCGGCGGCGGTCGCTGGCTCGAATTCCAGGAGCGCCTGGCGAAAATCCACACGGTCCTGATGCCGAGCCATCCCGGACACGGCGGCTCGCCGGCCGCCGAGTGGATCGAGCACATCTCGGACATCGCCTTCCACTATCTGGACCTGCTCGACGATCAGCGCCTCCCGCGCGTGCATCTGGTCGGCGCCTCGTTCGGCGGCTGGATCGCGGCCGAGATCGCGACGATGGCGTCGCACCGTTTGGTATCGCTCACGCTGATCGATCCCGTCGGCATCAAGGTCGACGGCTGGATCTACCCGTTCCTGTTCGGAATGGACATTCCCGAGGTCGTCGCCACTGTGTTCCACAATCCCATGGCGGCGCTGGCGCTGGCGCCACCGGATCAGTCCGCCGAAACGCTCGCGCTGCAATACCGGCAGGGCACCGCGCTCGCGCGCGTGGCGTGGAATCCGTATCTCTACGATCCGCTGCTGCGCCGGCGGCTCCCCCGCATCGCGGCGCCGACCCTCCTCGCATGGGGCGCGCACGACCGGCTGGCGCCGCTACGCCCCTGCGGCGAGACGTGGGCGAAGGCGATTCCCGGCGCGCAGCTCTCGGTGTTCGACGGATCGGGCCACGTGCCGCACATCGAGGAGCCGGAGGCGGTCGCGCAGGCGGTCCTCGATTTCGCACGCGCGGCGGAGGGGCGACGATGAAGTTCTACTACTTTCACCTGATGCCGTACGTTATGGAGCACGACGAGCCGTCCTCGTGGGTCACGCTGTCCAACCGCTTCTACGATCCCAAGCAGGGACAGACGCTCTACAACCAGTACCTCGACCAGCTCGAGTACGCCGAGTCGCTCGGGTGGGACGGCCTCTGCGTCAACGAGCACCACCAGAACTGCTACGGCACGATGCCGAGCCCGAACGTGATGGCCGCCATGCTGGTGCGGCGCACCTCGCGCGCGAAGATCGCGATCCTCGGCAACGGGCTGCCGCTGCGAGAAAACCCGCTGCGCATCGCCGAGGAGATCGCCATGCTCGACGTGGCGTCGGGCGGGCGCGTGATCTCGGGCTTCGTGCGCGGTATCAGCGCGGAATACTTCTCTACCGGCATCAATCCCACGCACTCGCGCGAACGGTTCTACGAGGCGGCCGAGCTGATCCTGCGCGCGTGGACGGAGCCGGGACCGTTTCCGTTCGACGGCAAGTACTACCGCTACCACTACGTCAACCCGTGGCCGCGCCCCCTGCAGCGGCCGCATCCCCCCGTCTGGTGTCCGTCGCAGGGCAGCAGCGAAACAGTCGAGTGGGCCTCGAAGCGACGCTTTCCATACCTGATGGTCTTCACGCCGATCAAGCGCATCGCACAAATTTATGGCGAATACCGCGAGGCGTGCCAGCGGCACGGCTACACGGCCAGCCGGTACCAGCTCACCGTCAACGTGCCGATCGTCGTGGCCGAAAACGACGCCAAGGCGGAAACGCTCGCCCGCAAGCACACGATGTGGGTCTTCAACACCGGGCTGCGCATGCATCCGCCGTTCTGGCGGCCGCCCGGCTACATGACCGAGTCCTCACTGAGGCGAATTTTACAAAATCCGCCGCCGCTGCCGAGCGAGCTCACGTTTGAGCAGGCCGATCGAGAGGGCTACATCGTCTATGGCAGCCCCACCACGGTGCGCGACAAGCTGCGCGTCTTCGCCGACGAGCTCAAGGCAGGCATCGTGTGCTCGGGCATGAACGGCGGCAGCCACGAGGCGTCGCTGGAAATGATGCAGCTGTTCGCCGAAGAGGTCATGCCGCACTTCCGCGAGGATGCAGAGGTGGACGAGACGGCTGGCGTCGGACGCTGAGCCTTGTAATTAATCTTGACGGGCGCCGCCGAACGGTGCTTCCATGGCGCTCTCCATCGAATCACAAGCCCCGGTGGCGGAGGTACGCATGAGCATCAGACTGTTGATCGCAGTACTCGGCATCGTGACCGTTGCGCTGACGACGCCTCGCTCTGCGTGGGCGGCGGCGGCAACGGTGGAGCCGATGGGCATCGTCACCGGCGGCGAGAAGGGCACGTACTACCAGTTCGGCCTGAACTTACAGAAGCTTATGAAGACTCACGGCATCGATCTGAAGGTGTCGACGTCCAAGGGTTCGGTGGAGAACATCTTTGCGGTGTATCAGCGTCCCGCCACGCAGCTGGGCATCGTGCAGTCGGACGTGCTGGCGTTCGTCGCGCGCGTCGAGACGGATCCCGTGCTGAAGCAGATCGCCAAGAAGATCAAGATGGTGTTCCCGCTCTACAACGAGGAGGTCCACGTCCTCGGGAAGAAAGGCCTTGCCGACTTCGACGCGCTCGCCGGTAAGCGCGTGGCCATCGGCCGCGAAGGCAGCGGCACGTATCTCACCGCGCGTCTGATGCTGAAAGTCGCGGAAGTCGAGCCGCAGCAGATGTTGACGATCGATACGGACGAGGCCCTGGCCGAGCTCAAGGCCGGGCGGATCGACGCGATGTTCTACGTGGCCGGCGCACCGGTGAAGCTCTTCGCCGAGGGCGTGACCGAAGCGGACAATCTCGCGTTCGTCCCCATCACCAACAAGAGCGTCACCGAGTTCTACCCGACGGCGGCCATTCCCGCGGAAACGTACCGATGGTCGTCGACCCCCGTGTCGACGGTGGCCGTCAAGTCGGTGCTCGTCTCGTTCGACTATCGCCGGCGCGACTGCGACAACGTCGGCCGTTTCGCGCAGATCATGGCCGCGAACATGGGCTGGCTCACCGACAACGGCCATCCCAAGTGGAAGGTCGTCCAGCTCGACTACCCGCTGAAGGGCTGGGAGCAGTACGACTGCGTTCGCAAGCGTCTCGTCAAGACGGCCACGACGCCGGCGCCGACGGCGACGCGGCCCGCCGACGCGAACCCCGTCTTCGACGCCATCAAGAACGTGCTCGGCAACTAACGGGGTTCCAGGGTGGGTGATTCGGGTCCGTCGATGGGCGTGAGGCGGCGCCTCGAGCTGGGCGTCGAAACGACGATCAACGAGCGCTACCGCCTGCGTAGCGAGATCTCCGCGGACAGCGACGTCGTCCGCTACGTCGCGGACGATGAGCGCGGCGAGCGCCGCGTGGTGCTGGCGGTGGTGCACGACGAGCTCGCCGCCGATGCGGAGTTCGCCACCGCGGTGCGCACGCAAGTCCGTAAGCTCGCGCGCGCGCCGCGCGGGCAGCTGACGCTTCAAGAAATTTACGACTGCAATGTAAGCGACGACGGCGTGCTCTTCGTTGCGCTGGAAGCCACCGACGGTCGCACCCTCGAGGCGGTGCTCGAGGCCGAAGGCCCGTTTGAGCCACGCCGTGCGCTGCGCCTCGCCCGTCAGCTGGGGGAAGGACTCGAGGCACTGCATCATGTGGGCATCGTCCACGGCGAGCTGCGGCCGCAGTCGGTGCTCGTGGCCGGCGAAACCGACGGCGCCGAGAGCGTCAAGCTGCTCGGCATCGAGCTGACCGCCGCCCACCGGACGGCGATCGGTTTCCGCCGGCGCGATGCGTCGCTCGAGCCGTATCTCGCCCCCGAGCAGATCGAGCGCGGTGACGCGACCGAAGCGACGGACGTGCACGCGCTCGGCCGCCTGCTCCGCGACATGGTCGCGCCGGCCCCACCGGCGGAGACCGATCGCCGACATGCGCGGCGTGCCGTGCCCGCAGGCATCGAGCGCATCCTCGCGAAGGCGCTCGATCCGCAGCCCGAGCAGCGTTACGCGGACATGACGCTCATGGTCAACGACATCTGCGTCGCGCTCGGCGAGCTGGAGGGCGTGACCGCTCGCCTGCGTTCCCGGCTCGTGAAAACCGGCGCCGTCGCCGCGGCCGCCCTGGTCGCGGTGACCGTCGCGTCGCTCGTGCTCTCCGAGCGCATCACGTCGCGCGTCCGTGCCGGAATTCCGACGTCAGCGCCGTTGGCCCCACCAGCCCAACGCGAGGCGACGCGACCCGCCCAGTCGGAAAAGATGCAAGCGCCCGCGCAGACTCAGACGACCGCCGCGCCTGCGCAGAACCAGACGACGTCCGCGCCTGTGCCGGGCCTCTCAACGCCAGCGACGTCCGAACGCGACACGACGCCGACACCGCCCAATGGCGTCGCCAGCATGCCAGGCGTCGCGCCCGCGCGGACCGACGAACCGGCGCGGACGGCCGAGCCCGCGCCGACCGTGTCGCAGCCGCGCCCGGCCGACAACGTGGCGAAGGCTCCGTCGCCGACCACGACGGCTGCGCCGCCTGTGCGTCGACCGTCGCCGCCCGCCTTCGTCGGGTCCACGGCCCGGCCACCGGCCGCTTCGTCCCCGTCTCAACAGCGACCGCTGACGAGTGAGGCCCCCGCACAGCGGCGAGCACCGACCAGCGAAGCCGGGACGGATCCCGCCGACGGCAGCGCGGTCATCGACTGGCTGTTCAAGGAGCGCCGCGGCGGCTGAGGCGCTAGTAGCTCTTCGGCAGGCCGAGCACGTGCTCGGCGAGATGATTGAGCACCATCTGCTGCGAGACCGGCGCGATCTTGTAGAGCCGAACCTCGCGCCAGAGCCGCTCGACATAGAACTCCTTGGCGTAGCCGTAGCCGCCGTGTGTCTGCAGCGCCACGTCGCAGGCCTCGAAGCCCGCCTCGGCGCCGAGGAGCTTGGCGGCGTTGGATTCCGCACCGCACGGCTGGCCGTGGTCGAACAGCCACGCGGCCTTCAGACACATCGTCTCGGCGGCTTCGAGCTTCGCCCACGCCATGGCAAGCGGGTGCGCGATGGCCTGGTTCTGACCGATCGGCCGATCGAAGACCACGCGCTGCTTGGCGTAATCGACCGCGCGATTGAGCGCCGCGCGCCCGATGCCCACGGCCTCGATGCCGGTCATCACGCGCTCGGGGTTGAGCGAGTCGAGAATGTGATAGAAGCCGCTGCCGACCTCGCCGACGACGTTCTCCTCGGGGATCTCCAGGCCGTCGATGAAGATCTCGTTGCTGTCCACCGCGGCGCGGCCGAGCTTCTCGATCTCCTGCACCGTGATCTTTGCCCGATCGAACTCCGTGAAGAACAGCGTCAGGTTGTACAGCGGCTTCTTGCCGTCGCGCTCGCCGGTGCGCGCGAGGAGCAGGATGTGCGTGGCGTTCTGAGCGTTGGTGTTCCACACCTTGCGGCCGTTGACGACGAAGCGGTCGCCCTCGCGCACCGCGCGCGTCTGGATGCGAGACGTGTCCGTGCCGACGTTGGGCTCGGTTACGCCGAACGACATTACGATCTCGCCGGTGGCGACCTTCGGCAGGTACTTCTGCTTGAGCCGCTCCGAACCGTGCTTGATGACCGGCATCGGCGGAAAGAGGTAGAAGTGGATCGGCGAGGCACCGCTGGTGCCGGCGCCCGCCGCGCAGATCTCGTGCAGCAGAATCGCCGCTTCGCTAACGCCCAGGCCCGAGCCGCCGTATGCCTCCGGCACGATGGCCCCGAGCCAGCCGGCGCGCGCGAACGCCTTGACGAAATCCCACGGGTACTCGTGCTTTCGATCCTTGTCGAGCCAGTAGTCGAGCGAGAACGAGCGCGCGAGGGTGGCGACTTCCTTCCGGATCATCTGCTGCTGCTCGGTGAGGGCGAAGTCCATGGCGCGATTTTAACGTAGTATCCCAGCCGGGGAGGACCGGCATGGGGACCTTGAGCGAGCGGATGCTGGGGGCGGCACGACTCGACGCCGGGACGTACGAAGAGGTGGAGCGCGATCGCACCGCAACCACGCAGGCACTGATCGTGGTCGTGCTCACCTCGCTGGCGGCGGGCATCGGCCTCGGCGCCGGCCTCCGCGGTATCGTGATCAACACCGTCGCCGCGATCGTGCTCTGGGCGATCTGGGCCGCGCTGGTCTTCTGGATCGGCACGCGGCTGTTGCCCGAAGTCCAGACGCGCGCGGACTGGGGCGAGGTGGCGCGCACGGTGGGCTTCGCGCAGTCGCCGGGCGTGCTGCGCGTGCTCGGCGTGATTCCGATCCTCGGCGACTTCGTCCGCGCCATCGCTGACGTCTGGGTGCTCATCGCCACCGTGGTCGCCGTGCGCCAGGCCCTCGACTACGCCTCGCTCGCGCGCGCCGTCGGCGTGTGTTTGGTCGGCTGGGGCATCCAGATCGTCGCCTTCGCGATTCTGCGACGAATGCTGGTGTAGAATCGCGCGCCATGGCCGTCAAGGGACTCTACGCGCTGCAGAACGGCTTCATGGGCGCGCAGCGCTCGCTGCTGTTCTACGGTGAGTACTCCGAGGCGCGCACGCCGATCCCGATCACATGCTACGTCGTACGCACGTCCGACGCGGTCATCCTGTTCGACACGGGCGTGTCGCCGCGCGCGGTGCCCGGCCTCGTGCGCAACGATCCGTACGCGCGCTTCACCGACGACGACCTCTTGGTGCACCGGCTTGACGCGCTGGATCTCCAGCCGGCGAACGTCGACCTCGTCGTGATCTCCCACCTGCACTACGATCACGCGGGCGGCGCCGCGCTGTTCTCGAGCTCAGAGCTGGTCGTGCAGAAGGACGAGTACGCCTACGCGCACTACCCCGCCCCGTTCTTCGCGCCGTTCTATTACCGGAAGAACTTCGACCTGCCGACCTACCGGTGGCGGCTGCTGGACGGGGACACCGAGCTCGTACCGGGGGTGACCGTCCTTCGCACGGACGGTCACACGCCCGGTCATCAGTCGCTGCTCGTCGAGCTCCCGGACACCAGCCCCATCGTCCTCGCCGGCGACTCCTGCTACTGGCAGGAGCACATCGATCAGGAGCGCGTACCCGGCGTGGTGTGGGACCCGACGCGAGCGCTGCACTCGATCAAGAAGCTCAAGACGATCGCCCGTCTCACCGGCGGACGCATCTTCCCGAGCCACGATCCCGTCTTCTGGAAGACGGTGAAGCAGGCGCCCGAAGGGTATCGCTAGGACGACCGTTTGCGGCGTCCGCCGCGACGGCGGCGGCGCGGAACCTTCGCGCCCTTCTTGCGCGCCTCGCTGAGTCCGATGGCGATCGCCTGCTTGCGGCTGGTGACGCGCTTGCCGCTGCGCCCACTCTTGAGCGATCCGCGCTTGCGGCGCCGCATCGCCGACTTGACCGCCTTGCCCGCGCCTCTGCTGTACCGCGCCATCTTGGGCCTCCTATTTGTAGCGACGGCGCGTGGTCGGATAGAAGCGCGGGTGGCCTGGCCTAGATGCTGGTGGCATCGCACGCCCGCTCTTCCCGCGCTCCCGATCTTCCCGCACGTCCATTCTCACCGTCGCACGCATCAATGATCGTTCGGTGTCGGACTCTGCAAACAGCGTGCACACGGCTGGGGCCGTGGCACAGTAAGCGCGTGAGCGATATCGCCACGCGGCTGGGTGCGCTCGATTGGTCGGCGATCGAGCGCTCGATCTGGGACTACGGCTATGCGAAGACACCCCCCGTGCTCACCGCCGACGAATGCGCCGAGCTGATGGCCCTCTATGCGGACGAGCCGCGGTTTCGCAGCCGCATCGACATGGCGCGTTACCGGTTCGGCGTCGGCGAATACAAGTACTTCGCGGCCCCACTGCCGCCGCTGGTCGAAGCGCTGCGCGAGCACGCCTACCCGCCGCTCGCCGCGATCGCCAACCAGTGGCAGGCCGCGTTCGGCGACCCCGCGCTCTTTCCGACCGAGCTCGCGGCGCTGCTGCGCCGCTGTCACAAGCGCGGTCAGACGAAACCGACGCCGCTGCTGCTGCGCTACGAAGCCGGCGGCTACAATTGTCTGCATCAGGACCTCTACGGCGATGTCGTGTTCCCCCTGCAGCTCACCTGCTTCCTCAGCCGGCGCGGCGTGGACTACGAGGGCGGCGAGTTCCTCCTCGTCGAGCAGCGGCCGCGCGCGCAGTCACGCGGTGAGGCCATCACCACCGAGCAGGGCGAGATCGTCATGTTCACCACCCGGCACCGCCCGGTGACGGGCACGCGGGGCGTCTACCGCACGGCCATGCGCCACGGCGTGAGCCGCATCACCCGCGGGTTGCGCTACACGCTCGGCGTGATCTTCCACGACGCGAAATAAGCGATGCCAAAACCGACGCTCGATCTGATCGTGAAGAACGTCCGCGTCGTGCGCGGCGCCGTGCCGGGGGTCGTCTCGGCCGATCTCGGCGTGGTCGACGGCCGCATCACGCGCGTCGAGCCCGGCATCCCGCCCAGCGCCGCGCGCCAGGTCTACGACGGCCGCGGACGCCTCGCATTCCCGGGCGTCGTCGACGCGCACACGCACGTCGGCATCTACGGGCCAATCTACGAGGAGGCCGTCACCGAGAGCCGCGCCGCAGTATCAGGCGGCGTGACGACGATGCTCACCTACCTGCGCACGGGGCAGTACTACCTCAACCGCGGCGGCCGCTACGCGGACTTCCTACCCGCCGCGTTGAAGCTCTCCGAAGGGCGCTACCACTGCGACTACGGCTATCACGTCGCGCCCATTGCGGCGGAGCATCTCGACGAGATGGAGGCGCTGGCCACGACGCATGGCGTGCCGTCGTTCAAGATCTTCATGTTCTACGGCGGCTACGGGCTACACGGCGCGGCGGGCGCCGACGAGCAGCGCGCGTTCCTGATGATCGGCCCCGAGGATCACTACGACCTCGCGCACTTCGAGTTCGTGATGCGCACGGCGGCGAAGCTGCGCGCCGCGCATCCGCGGCTGCGCGAGCACGTCAGCGTGAGCCTGCACTGCGAGATGTCCGACATCCTCAACGCGTACACGCGCTCCGTGCAGCAGCAAGGGACGTTGACCGGTCTCGCCGCGTACAGCGCGGCGCGGCCGCCCCACGCCGAAGGCCTGGCCGTCGCCGTCGCCGCGTACCTGGCGCACGAGACCGACTGCGTCAACGTGAACCTGCTCCACCTCTCGTCGCGGAAAGCGCTCGAGACGGCGCTGACGATGGCCCGCGCATTCCCGCACGTCGACTTCCGCCGCGAGGTGACCGTTGGTCACCTGCTCCTCGACGTCGACACACCCGCGGGCGCCTATGCCAAGGTCAACCCACCGATCCGACCGCGCGCCGACGTCGAGTATTTGTGGACGGCGGTCCTCGAAGGCCACGTGGACTGGATCGTCAGCGACCACGCGTGCTGCGCCGAGGAGACAAAAGCTGCGGGCCGGGGCCAGGGCGACGTCTGGCTCGCGAAGTCGGGATTCGGCGGGACGGAGTATCTGCTGGCCGGCGTGTTCAGCGAGGGCCGACGACGCGGATTGCCGCTCTCGCGCATCGCCGCGCTGACCTCGTGGAATCCCGCACGACGCTACGGCCTGCTCACGAAGGGCGATCTCGCGCCGGGCTTCGACGCCGACATCGCGCTGCTCGATCCCGAGCGCGCGTTCACCGTGCGCGCGGTGGACTCACCGTCGGGTCAGGGCTACACGCCGTTCGAGGGACAGCGCCTCAGCGGCCAGGTGACGGCGACGTTCCTGCGCGGTGAGCTGGCGTGGGAGGACGGAAAAGTCGTCGGCCCGCCGCGCGGCCGTTATTTGCACCGCCCGACTGTCTTCGTGGGGGGCCCCGAAACGGCCCCCCACACCCCCCAACGTTCGGAGCGCCCCGGCTAAGCCGTGGCGCTCCTCTAAATCACATCGCCAGCGCGAGCTGTTCGGGCTTGGACTCTGACGGCTCGAGGGGACGCGCGCGCCGGTCGGCGATATCGAAGCGCTCCTTGAGCGCGGCGACGGTCGACTTCACCGGCTCACTCATGGCGCGGTCGGGATACGGCCGGCGGTAGAGCGCGAGGTAGCTCGGTACCAGCTCGGGCCAGTCGCGCGCGAGATGCTCCATGAAATGCTCGCGCGTGCCGGGCTGCAGATAGAGCACGTTGCACCACACGTTGGTGGCGCCCGCCTCGCGCGCCGCCTTCACGACGTCGGCGAGCAGCTCCGGCCGGTCCGAGATCCCTGGCAGGACGGGGGCGATCCCAACCGCGGTATCGATACCCGCGTCGACCAGCATGCGCAGCGCGCGCAGCCGCTGGCGCGGCGGCGCCGTGCCGGGCTCCGTACGCCGCCAGATCTCGGGATCGAGCGTGGGAATCGAGAACGTCACGTCGACCTCCGCGCGTGTAGCCGCCTCGCGCAGGACGTCGAGATCGCGCACGATCATCGGCCCGCGGGTGATCAGGCTGAAGGGACTTCGCGCCTCGGCGAACACCTGCAGGCAGCGGCGCGTGAGCCGATAGCGGCCCTCCGCCGGCTGATACGGATCCGTCGCCGCGCCAACGGCGACGACCTCGCGCTTCCACGACTTGCGGGCGAGCTCGCGGCGCAGCACCTCGGCCACGTTGAGCTTGACGCGCACCGAGCGGCCGTACGCCTCGCCCGAAGGCCGATCGGCGCGACGCTCGAAGCCGCGCACGTAGCAGAAGGTGCAGCGGTGCGCACAGCCCATGTAGGGGTTGAGCGACCACTTGAACGGCATGCCTTGCACGCGGTTGAGCGCGTTGCGGCAGGGCTCTTCACGAAACTGCACGGACACGCCGTTCAGTATACGATCCGCACGCGTGTCCCTGCATCCGTCCACGCTGTTGCTCGCCTTCGGCGTGTGGCTCGCCGCGACCGTCGCCACGCTCGGCGTGGCCGCGGCCGTCGTCGTGCGGCTGCCGCCGACGTATTTCTCCGAGGACGATCGCGCGCACGAAGTGCGCGCCCACTGGCGCTCCGCCCGCGGCATCGCGCGCAACGTCATCGGCCTTGTCCTCATCGTGCTGGGCTTGCTGATGTCGCTCCCCGGCATCCCCGGTCAGGGGCTGCTCACGGTGCTCATCGGTCTCGTGCTCGTCGATTTCCCCGGCCGGCGACGTCTGGAGAAGGCGCTGGCACGCCGGCCTCCCGTGTTGGGCGCGATGAATCGGATCCGGGCACGATTCGGGCATGCGCCGTTATTGCCGCCGCGCGACTGAGCGGCTCAGCGTGTCGGATCGGAACCGACCTTCACCAGCATCTTGCCGAGGTTCCGACCGCGCAGCAGGCCGATGAACGCCTCGGGCGCACGGTCGAGACCGTCGACGACGTCCTCGCGGTATTTCAGCCGGCCCTCGCGCAGCCAGCGGCCGCAGTCGGCGAGGAACTGCGGCATACGGTCGACGTGATCGCTGACGATGAAGCCGCGGATCGTCACGCGATTGACGAGCACCGGTCCGAGATTCGGTCCCGGCGGCAGCTCGGTGGCGTTGTACTGCGAGATGATGCCGCAGAGGGGGATGCGAGCGAACGGGTTCACGAGGCGCAGCACGGCCTTCAGGACGTCACCGCCGACGTTGTCGAAATACACGTCGATGCCGTTGGGGCAGGCGTCGCGGAGCACGGCCGCGAGATCCGGCACGCGGTAGGACACGCACGCGTCGAGACCCAGCTCGTGCACGACATAGTCGCACTTGTCCTTTGACGAGGCGATGCCCACGGCGCGGCAGCCGCGGATCTTGGCCAGCTGACCGACGACGGAGCCGACCGCGCCCGCGGCCGCGGAGACGACGACCGTCTCGCCCGGCTTGGGCTGGCCGAGATCGTACAGGCCGACGTACGCGGTCATACCCGGCATGCCGAGGATCCCGAGCGCCGTCGAAATCGGCGCGGCCTTGGGATCGAGCGTGATGGGGCCGAACGCCCCGACGCGCGCGCCTGCGCTGCTCGCGACGTGGTACGCCTGCCATCCGCCATAGGTCAGCACGATGTCGCCGGCACGGAATGCGGCGTCGTGCGACTCCACGACCTCGCCCACCGTGCCGCCGACCATCGGCTGTCCGAGCTCGACGGGCGCCACGTACGACTTCACGTCGTTCATGCGGCCGCGCATGTAGGGATCGAGGGAGAGCCAGATCGTGCGCACGAGGATCTGCCCGTCCTGTGGCTGGGGCACCGGCGCGTCCACGACCTCGAAGTCGCTCGGCTTCGGCTCGCCGACGGGCCGGTGCTTGAGCAAGACGCGGCGGTTGGTCACGGCCGCGATTGTCGTTCAGCCGCCCGCGGCTTGCAACCGCACCGACCGTCCGTTATCGTGCGGCCCATGACGGCCACCACCCGCCTCGCCGAGTTCGTCGTGAAGACGTCCTTGCGCGATTGTCCCGACGCGGTGCTGCGCGAGACGCGACGCGCGGCGCTCGACTCAATCGGTGTCATGCTCGCCGGCGCGGCTGAGCCCGTCGCGCAGAGCGTGCGCGCCGTCGCGCGCACCGAGGGCGGCGTCGCTCTTTGCACGGTGCTCGGCACGTCGATGCGGACGTCACCGGGATGGGCGGCTCTCGCCAACGGCGCCGCCGGCCACGCGCACGACTTCGACGACACGAACTTCGCGCTGATGGGCCACCCGAGTGTGCCGCTGCTCGCGGCCGCGCTGGCGGCCGGCGAAGCGGAGACCGCCGACGGTGCCGCGATCGCCCAGGCGTACGTCATCGGCTTCGAGATCGACGCCGCGCTCGGGATCGCCCTCAACCCGGCGCACTACACGCGCGGCTGGCACGCGACGTCGACGATCGGCACGCTCGGCTGTGCGGCGGCCGCCGCGCGGCTCTTCGGCCTCGACGTAACCCAGACACGTCACGCGCTCGCTATCGCCTCCTCCATGGCCTCCGGACTCAAGGAGAACTTCGGCTCGATGACGAAGCCCTATCACGCCGGCCACGCGGCACAGAGCGGGCTCCGTGCCGCGCAGCTGGCGCGCGAGGGACTGACGGCGTCCGACAGCGCGCTCGATGGTCGCCAGGGCTACGCCGCCGCCTTCTCCGGCGCGACGCTGGCCGCCGACGCGTTCGATCGGCTCGGCAGCCGGTGGGAGCTGACCGCCTCGGGCATCGCGGTGAAGCCGTATCCCTCGTGCGCGCTCACCCACTCGGCGATCGACGCGCTGCTGGAGCTGCGCGCACGGCATCGCATCGATCCGGACAACGTCGCCGCCGTCGAGGTCGGCGTGACCGCCGTCGTCCCCGACGTCCTGCGCCACGCGCGTCCGTCCACCGGCCTCGAGCGGAAGTTCTCGATGCAGTACTGTGCGGCGGCGGCGCTCGCGCGCGGCGCCGTCGGTCTGGCCGATTTCGAGGACGGCCCCGTGCACGACGCGGCCACGCGGGCGCTCATGGAGCGCGTTGTCATGGTCGTCGATCCCGCGCTGCCGCACGATCTCGAGCAGCACGCGTGGACGCGGGTCAACGTGCGGCTCGCCGACGGCACGACGCTCGAGTCGAAGCCCCGCGGCGCGTCGGGCCATCCCGCCACGCCGCTGAGCGACGCCGAGCTGCACACGAAATTCCTCGGCTGCGCCGTCCCCGTCCTGGGGTCCGACGTCGCCGAGAGCGTGGCGGCGCAGATCCGCCGACTCGAAGACGTCCCGGACGTCCGCGCGCTCACGTCGCGGCTCGTCGCGGATCGGGAGTAGCGCCATGGGTGTTCTCGACGGGATCAAGATCCTCGAGCTCGCGCGCGTGCCGCCGGCGGAGATGCCGGCCATGATGCTCGCCGACATGGGCGCGGACGTGCTGAAGATCGACTCGCCCGACCCCGAACGCCCGAGCGGCGAGGAATGGGTGCGCCGCACCATCCACGCCTTCACTAACCGCAACAAGCGCTCGATGACACTCAATCTGAAGGCGCCCGAGGGCCAGGCGATCTTCCGCCGGCTCGCGACGACCGCCGACGTCATCGTGGAAGGCTTCCGGCCCGGCGTGATGAAGCGGCTCGGCGCCGACTACGAGACGATTCGTGAACTGAATCCGCGCATCGTCTACTGCTCGCTGTCCGGATTCGGGCAGGACGGACCGTATCGCGACTATCCCGCTCACGACATGAACTACCTATCGCTGGCCGGCGTGCTCAACCTCATCGGCGACGCCGGCAGCAAGAAGCCCGTCATCCCGCTGAATCTCGTCGCCGACTACGCCGGCGCCAGCCTGCACGGCGCACTCGGCATCATGCTGGCGCTCTTCGGACGCGAGCGCACCGGGCGTGGACAGCACGTGGACGTCTCGTATCTCGACACGACGGTGTCGCTGCTCGCCGCGACGCCCAACATGCGGTTTTTCTTCTCGGACGGCTGGGCTCCCAAGCGCGGCGAAGGCTTTCTCGGCGGCTCGTATCCCTATTACGCGATCTACGAGACCCGTGATGGCAAGCTGCTGACGATCGGCTGCACCGAGCCGTGGCTATGGGCGAACTTCTGTCGCGCGATCGGCAAGCCGGAGTTCGAGCGCTTCGCGCGCCAGCCCGATCAGCTCGTGCGCGCGGCCAACGCGGAGGAGCAGGCCGCGCGCGCCGAGATCGAGAAGATCATCCGCACCCGCGACCGCGACGACTGGTACGAGCGCCTCGTGAAGGCCGACGTCTGCGCCGGGAAGGTCTACGACGTCGACGAGATGGTGCGCGATCCGCAGATCAACCACCGGCAGATGATCGTCGAGGCGCAGCACCCGACCCACGGCCGCGTGCGGCAGGTCGGCATCGCGATCAAGCTGTCGGACACTCCGGGCAGCGTCCGCTCGGCCGCGCCGCTCGCCAACGAGCACACGGACCTCGTGCTGAAGGACCTCGGCCTGTCGACGAAGGAGATCGAGGCGCTGCACGAAAAGAAGATCGTCGAGTAGCCGCGGTGCCCGAGCGCTGGCGACAGCTGACCGCGCTGTCGCTGGCCGAACTGCTCGCCCTCAGTCTCTGGTTCAGCGCCTCCGCCGTGCTGCCTGCGCTCCAGCGCGAGTGGAGCCTGGGCGCCGGCGGCAGCGCCGGCCTCACCATCGCCGTGCAGCTCGGCTTCATCGCCGGCACACTCGCCAGCGCGCTCGGCAACCTCCCCGACGTCTGGTCGATACGTCATCTGATGGCGGGCAGCGCCCTGCTCGGCGCCGCCGCCAACGGAGCACTCGCGCTCTGGGTCGATGCGCTGCCGGGCGCGCTCGCCCTGCGCTTCGTCACTGGCGTGGCGATGGCGGGCGCCTATCCGCCCGCGATGAAGATCATGGCCACGTGGTTTCGCGAGGGCCGCGGGCTCGCGATCGGGATTCTCGTCGGCGCGCTCACCGTCGGCTCCGCCACGCCGTGGCTTATCCGCGGCCTCACCACCTGGCCGTGGCGCCAGATTCTGCTCGCGGCATCCGGGCTGGCCGTGCTCGCCGCCGTGGTCGTCGTCCTGCTCGTGCGCGAGGGGCCCAACCGCTTTCCGTCGGCGCGCTTCGATCCGCATATGGCGCTCGCCGTGTTTCGCGAGCGTGGCCCGCGGCTGGCGTGTCTCGGCTACTTCGGCCACATGTGGGAGCTCTACGCGATGTGGGCGTGGATCGGTCTCTTCCTTTTCGAGAGCGCGCGCGTCGCCGGCGCGACGGGTTATGCCGGACTCGCGCCGAGCACGGCGACGTTCGCGGTGATCGCCATGGGCGCCCTCGGTTGCTGGCTCGGCGGCGTCGTGTCGGATCGGTGGGGCCGGACGGCCGCGACGATCGTGGCGATGGCGCTGAGCGGTGCATGCGCCGCGACGATCGGACTGACGTTCGGCGGTCGGCCGGCGCTGACGCTCGCGCTCGCCGTCGTCTGGGGCATCACCGTCATCGCCGACTCGGCGCAGTTCTCGACGGCCATCACCGAGCTCTCGCCCCCGGCCTACGTCGGCACGGCGCTGACGATGCAGACGTGCGTCGGATTCGCCCTCACCAACCTGTCGATCTGGCTGCTGCTGCCGGTCGTGAACGCGGTCGGCTGGCGCTGGGCGTTCGCGACGCTCGCGATCGGTCCCGCGCTCGGTGTGGTGGCGATGGCGCGCCTGCGCGCCGCGCCGGAGGCCGCCCGGATGGCCGGCGGGCGACGCTGATCGCTCAGGCGTAGCGCACGCGATCCTCGTGGGCGTTGACATGCGTGCCCACCGGACTTACGTTCGCTCTCTCTCGACACGGGCCCGCTCGGGAACCGTCTGCTCCCTAAGAACGGAGGTGCCAGATGCCCAAATACCTTTTCCAAGGCTCGTATCGGCCTGAAGGCACGAAGGGGCTCATCAAGGAAGGGCCGAGCCAGCGGCGCGCGAATCTCGAAGCGCTGCTGAAGCAGCAGGGCGGCCGGCTCGAGTCGCTGTATTTCACGTTCGGCGATGCCGACGTAATCGCGATCGCCGAGCTGCCGGACAACGTCACGGCCGCGGCGCTCTCGGTCGCGATCAACGCCAGCGGAATCGTCGGGGCCAGGACGACAGTACTACTGACCGTCGAGGACATGGACCAGGCGACGAAGAAACAGGTGGGCTATCGCCCGCCCGGGCACTGAAGGGGGAATCATGAGCTTGATCGAGATCGGCAAGGTCAACCGCATGTTCGAAGACGCCGTTCGGGCACAGGCTCCGGAGCGGATCGCGGCGCTGTACACGGGAAACGCCATCGTCATGCCGCCCGACGGGCCGATCGTGCGCGGTCAGGACAGCATTCGACAGCTCTGGGCGACCGTCATCAAGGACATGGGACTGAAAGATGTGGCGCTGAAGACCGTGGAGCTGGAGGTCAACGGTGACGTGGCCTCGGAGGTCGGCCAGGCGACGCTCGACCTGGCGCCGTCGGGTGGTCAGCGCACGACGGTCAGCGTGAAATACGTCGTCGTATGGCAGCGCGCCGGCAACCAATGGCGGCTGCACCGCGATATCTGGAACTCGCTGCCCGCCTGAAGGACGCGCATCGCGCGGCCGGGCTCGCTGCCGGCCGCGCGTCGCGTCTCAGGCCTGCGCGGCTCGGCGGTGGCGGCGCCGCCGTTGCGCCAGCCAGAGCGCGCCGACGGCCGCGGCGCCGAACGCGACGCTCGTCGCGGCGATCTCGGGATAGCCGTCACTCGTCCGGCCCCTCGAAGTCGAGCTGCACGAAGCGGCCGTCGTCATCGCGCTCGAACGCGGAACCGGGGGGCGCGTCGAGGTGCGGGATGACGTCGGGATCGTAGTTGGCGATCGTGTTGACGTCGTGAAGTCCGACGTTGGCCAGATCGTTGACGTAAGCGTCGCTCTCGAGCCCGCTCAGAAAGCGCCAGCCGCTGTCGAACTCCGTGTCCGGCTCCTCGCGATACATGAAGCCGACCAGGCGCCCGTCGACGGTGATGTGGTCGCTCGCCAGGCAGGAGCCGCGCCCCGGCGCAAGACGACGCATCTGGTCCGATCCGAGCCTGTAGCGTTTCGCCATCCGCGCACGACCAGTTTTGCACGCCTGGCGTCGAGGACCAAAGAGCGGGCTACGCTGCTCTGGACTGACCGCTGCCTCGCAACGGTTCCCCGCGTGCCCGTCGCCACAACGCGTGCCGTAGCGCCGCGGTATGACGCAGGTTACGGCTGGCCGCACGCTCCTCGCGCGCACGCAGGTACAGCGCCCTCCATCGCGCGCGCAGTCCCAGCCAATCGTCCAACGAAGCCGCCATGCCCTGGGACTATGCGACGCCTATGCCAGGTGGCGAGCGCGAGGCGTTCGCGGCATTACAACGGGGGGCTGGGCTTTGGGCCAGACCGCTTGCGACGCGCGCGCGTTCCGACGTACGGTAGCCAGGAGTGGATCGCTACGATCTGATCGTGATCGGCTCCGGGCCCGCCGGCGAGAAGGGCGCCGCGCAGGCCGCGTACTTCGGTAAGCGAGTCGCCCTCATCGAGCGCGCGCCGCAGGTCGGCGGCGCCGGCATCAACACCGGCACGATCCCCTCCAAGACGCTGCGCGAGACCGCGCTCTACTTCTCCGGATTGCGGCAGCGCGGGCTGTACGGCGTCGACTACGCCGTCAAGCCCGACCTCACCGTGCAGGACTTCATGTTCCGCGAGCAGGAAGTGGTGCGCTCACTCCGCGAGGTCGTCAACGCCAACATCGCCCGTCACGGGATCGAGCTCATTCGCGGCGCGGCGGTGTTCGAGGATGCGCACACGGTGCGCGTCGGCGATCGGCGCGTGCACGGCGACGTCGTGCTCATCGCCACCGGCTCCGTACCGACGCGCCCACCTGGTGTGCCGTTCAGCGACCCGCGCGTATACGACAGCGACGACATCCTCGCCATGTCGCGGCTGCCCAAGAATCTCGCCGTGGTCGGCGCGGGCGTCATCGGCTGCGAGTACGCGACGATCTTCGCGGCGCTCGGCATCCGGGTGACGCTCATCGACGGGCGCGACCGGCTGCTCGCCTTCCTCGACGGCGAGGTCGCGGACCGCCTGCGGCTGCAGATGCAGCTGCTCGGCATCGACGTGCGCCTCAGCGACAGCGTGCTGCGCTATGAGACTGACGGCGACGGCATCCGCCTCGATCTGAAGATCGGCCCCGCGGTGAAGGCCGACGCGGTCCTGATTGCCGCCGGGCGTGTCGCCAACGTAGCTGGACTCGGCCTCGAGCGCGCCGGCGTCGCCGTGAACGAGCGTGGCCTCCTGACGGTGAACGAGCGCTACCAGACGGTGGTGCCCCACATCTACGCCGCCGGGGACGTCATCGGCTTTCCCGCGCTGGCCTCGACGTCGATGGAGCAGGCGCGTGTCGCGATGGTCCACGCGTTCGACCTGAAATACAAGACCGCGGTCGCGCCGATCTTTCCGCTCGCCGTCTACACGATCCCGGAGATCGCGATGGTCGGCGAGACCGAGGAGTCGTGCCACGCCAAGCGCATCGACTACTGCGTCGGGCGGGCGCTCTACCGCGAGAACGCGCGCGGCCAGATCGCCGGGGACCTCGGCGGCGAGCTCAAGCTCGTGTTCCGCGATCCGGACAAGGCGCTGCTCGGCGTGCATGTCATCGGCGAGAGCGCGGCGGAGCTGGTGCACGTCGGCCTGATCGTGCTGCAGGCGGGCGGGACGATCGACACGTTCATCAACACCGTGTTCAACTACCCGTCGCTCGGCGACGCCTACAAGTACGCGGCGTACGACGGACTCGGCGCACTCGCGCGTCGGGAACGGAGTCGCTAGGAGGCGGCCGTGGCGAGGGAGAGCTGGCGCACCAGCGGCGCGCCCTGCGCGTCCAGCCACGCCTTCGTCGACGTATAGCCGTAGCGCAGCGCCGCGCGGCTTGCGTCGAAGCCCATCGACGGCCCGAAGAGCAGGCCGTTGGTGCGAGGCGGCTGCAGCAGATAGAAGGAGGCGCGTGGGAACTTCACCGCCAGCGTCGCGAGGCCCAGCTGCAAGAGGTTCTGACTGTAGATGCGTCCCGCCTGCTCCATGATCGTGTAGACACCACGCGAGCGCATCGAGCCGTCGCCGTCGTGGAGGTTCGGGACGAGCGGGTTCACGACGAAGACGACTTCGGCGCCCGCCTCCGCCGCCAGGTCCGCGTGGCCGCTGAACCCGACACCGCCGTCGACGTAGTCGCGGCCGTTGATCGGGTACGGGTCGAAGAAGCCGGGAATCGCCGACGACGCGGCCACCGCCTGGCTGATCGGCACATCGCGCAGCTCGCCGGCGCCGAACACGACGCGCTCGGCGGTGTTGAGGTCGATGGCCGGGATGAGCAGGGTCTGTTTTCGCTCCGCAAACGCGTTGGAGAGCCCGCGGGACGCAAAGGCCGTGCGCAGATATTTCTCGAGCGCGTCCAGCGAGAAGAACCCCGGCGGCATGTCGCGCTCCGCGCGAGCCAGCATGTCGGGGATCGACCCGCGGCCGCGGATCGCGCTCTTCCCGAACGCCCAGATGAGGCGTCCGACACGGCCGCAGGCGCGGCGAAACGCGTCGGCGGCGAACACGGCGTTGCGGCGGAAGTTGATCGGGTCGTCCAGGTCGTCGTCGAGAATCTGGTAGATATCGCGGGCGCGGACGCCGCCCGCCAGCAGTGCGCAGACGACCGAGCCGGCGCTACAGCCGACGTAGATGTCGAAGCCACGGCTCTGTCCGTTGAGGCGCTCCTCGAGCGCGGAGAGCGCCCCGACCTCGTACATTCCTCCGATGACGCCGCCACCGGCGAGGGCCAGAGCGTAGCGGGGGCGGTTTCGCGACCGCCAGCGCCCGAAGGCCCGATGTACGAGTTGCATGCTGCCTGTCATACGAGCAAAGGTCCTGCCAATCCCCGCGTCAGACGTAAGTCCCTGGAACAATGCGTCGCCCGCCTTTCCCTCTGACTCGTAAACGCCCAAATCGAGGGCTAAGTTCTTCCCCAGCCAGCCTGGGACAGAGGCAGCACGCGACTGCATAGTACGATGGAAGCCGTGGGTGTTGCTCTTCGGCGGTGGCTCGGTACCTTCCGCCTCGCCTATCTGCCGATCCTCCTGACCTATTTCTGCTTCGGCGCGAACTTCATTACGACCGTCGCCCTGCTCTATTTCGAGAAGGACACGCTTGCCCTGACGCCGGCCGAGTCGGCGGCGATCGCGTTCTGGCTGGGCCTGCCGTGGAGCATGAAGATGGTGGTCGGCGTCGCCTCCGACGTCGCCCCGATCTTCGGCAGCCGCCGCGGCGCCTACCTCATCGTCGGCGCGCTGTGCTCGGTGGCCGGCTACGCGGCGCTCGCCACCGTCGTCCACACCAAGCCGACGTACCTCGCCGCGACCTTGCTCGTCACCATCGGTTTCATGGTGCAGGACGTCGTCGCCGACGCGCTCAGCGTCGAGGTGGCGCGCAACGACGAGGAAATCGGCCAGATCCAGACGCTCGGCCGCATGGCGATGCTGGTCGGTGGAATCGTCGTGGGCCTGCCGTCCGGGTGGCTCGCCGCGTGGCTCGGACCGCGCGGCGTGTTCGCCTGCGCCATGGTGCTGCCGATCCTCGTGGCGCTCGGGGCGCTGTTCGTTCCGCGGTGGCGTGACGCGCCGGCCGCCGCGGCGCGGAAGGCGGGCGGTGTGCTGGGCGGCGGACGCGCGCGGCTCGTGCTGCTGGTCGGCCTCGGCTACGCCGCGTTCGGCGCCGCCCTCGAGCTTTTGAAGGTGCCCGCCGCGCAGGAGATCGTCCTGGTCGTCTCGGCCGGGCTGCTGTCCTTTCTGCTCTTCCGCATGGGAGTGACGCGCGCCGTGCTCCTGGCCGCGATCGTGATCTTCATCTTCCGTGCGACGCCGAGCGTCGGACAGGGGTACAGCTACTGGGCGATCGATGGCCTGGGCTTCGACGAGCGTTTCCTCGGCGTGCTCGCGCAGGTGTCCTCGGTACTCGGTCTGGTGGGTCTGCTCGTGTTCCGCCGCACGATCGTGAAGCGTCCCGTGAGTTTCACGCTGTTCTGGGTGATCGTGGCGGGGACGATCCTGTATCTGCCGAACATCGGCCTGTTCTACGGCGTGCACGAGTGGCTCGGCATCTCCGCGCGGACGTTCGCCCTGATCGACACGACGATCTCCGCACCGCTCGCCCAGCTTGCGATGGTGCCGATGCTCGTGCTGATCGCGAAGACGGCGCCCGCCGGCGGCGAGGCGACGATGTTCGCGATCATGGCGTCACTCATGAACCTGGCGCTGTCGGCGAGTCAGCTCTTCACGCGGTATCTGAATGACGCGTTCGCCGTGACCCAGGCCGACTACTCGAACCTCGGTCGTCTCATGATCACGGTTGGCGTCATCGGGCTCGTGCCGCTCCTGGCGCTGCCGCTGCTGTGGCGCCAGGAGCATGCCGCCACGCCCGACCTGAGCGCGGCGCCGCCTCCAAGGACGGCGCCGGCACGTCGCTGAGCGACTGACGCCCTTCGTCAGCGCCACGGGACAAGTCGGCGACCCGCGCCTGTCTTGTCACGCTCAGCTGGTCGGGATCTGACCACCCGCCCGGACACCGGTCCGCCTAACTCCGCGAAGTCGCGCGCCTCGATCTATTTCTTGGGGTGGGGCACTCGCGTTGCATACGATTTCCCACATGTTGGCTAAGACACAGGTATTCGCCAAGAAACGGGCGCGCCGAGGCGAGGCCGGCTTCACGCTGCCGGAGGTCCTTCTCGCCGCGCTGATCATCACGATCGCGTTCGTGACGCTCCTCTCCGTCATCCCCTACTCGAGCGCGAACGTTCAGAGCGGCAACCAGATGTCGACCGCGGCCTTCCTCGCCGACCAGAAGCTTGAAGAGGCGAAGCACGTGCCCTGGACCACGACCCCGGACAACGACTGTCTCGGCTATTCCAACGGCAACAATGCGCCGACGGTCTCGCCAGGGAAGACGTGCACCCTCGGCGGCGTGGTTGCCAACCCTGGCCAGCCACTGCCCTGGGCCGTGGATCAAAACGCGACCGCGATTCCGAACTTCCGCGGGTACTCGCGCACAGTCCGCGTCACCGACTGCACCGCCGCGGGCAGCTGCTTTGCCGGTATCGGTGACAGCGCGATGCGCCTGGTGACAGTGTCGGTGACCTATACACCGGGCGTGTCGACGAGCTCGACGGCGGCGTCGCCGAAGACAGTGCGGGTCAGCATGCTCATTGCGCAACGGTGACCGGAATGAACACGATCAGGCTCGAGACTTTCCGAGATGAGCGCGGCTTCAGCCTCGCCGAGCTCCTTGTCGCGTGCGCGATGGTGGGCATCGTCCTCGCCGGCGTGTTCGTGGCGCTCCAGCAGGGCGAGAACGCGTTCATGTTCGGCACCGGCAAGGTCGAGGTCCAGCAGAATGCGCGCGTCGCCGTCGATCGCATGGCTCGCGACCTGCGCTTGGGCTCGACCATCACGGCGGCCAACGCGACGAGCATCACGTTCAGCTACATCGAGGACAACGCCGGCGCTCCTCAGACGTTTACGGTCACGTATTCCCTGGCCGGCACGAATCTGCAGCGCAACCAGACGGCCCCCGTCGCCGCAAACGAGACGCTCATCGGTGGGGTCAACACGCTGGCGCTCACCTATTACGACAACACCAACGCCGTCACCGCGACGGTGGCCAATATCCGGGTGGTCGACATCCGGCTCATCACCCAACCACAGGCCACAGGCCTGGGCTCGTACAACCTGGCGAACCAGCGGGCGACCTTCGAGGATCGCGTTCGCCTGAGGAATCTATGAACCGCTTACTCGCTCGCCGATACGGATCCGAGGCCGGTATCGCGCTCCCGATGACGCTGATCCTCATGTGCCTGATCACGTCGCTCACGATCGCGTTCCTGGCCTTTACCTCCGCCGAGCCCGTCATCGCGGCCAACCAGATGGCCAACGCGCAGGCGCGGGCGATCGCCGAATCGGGTCTCGAGCGCGCGCTCTGGGCGCTGACGAAGGGCGACAGCAACCCGGGATTCGTGGGATCGCTGCCGACCCCCCTGCCGAACCCTGCGCCGGCACCGTACGACGGCTCGCAGTTCGTGAACCTCGGCGTAGGACAGTTCAAGGTCACGGTCACCAATGGCGCCGTGGCGAACGAGCGCAACATCGTGGCGGTTGGCTATGTGCCCACCGCTGCGAACCCCATCGCGATCAAAAAGATCCAGACGGTGGTGACGCGGGTGAAATTCCTGGACCCGCCCTGCGCGATCTGCGCGGGTGGCGAAGCGCCGGTTGGCCCGAACACCAGAATTCGTATTGGCGGCTCGGCTTCGGTCAGCGCGGCGAACACGGGCAACAACCACTGCAACGGCGTCACACCGACGTCGGCCGCGATGTCGGCGGGCTCGGTCGAGACGAACGGAAGCCCGAACCTCACCGGGCCGTCGGGTGGATCGGCCACGGTGGCGGGGATGGATCAAAATCTCATGACGCCGTTCCTGTTCAGCAACGACGACATGCAGATGCTGAAGGCCCTCGCGCAGGCAAACGGAACCTACTACCAGGGCAGCCAGACGTGGACGTCGCCGCCGCCGAACGGCATCATCTTCGTCGACACGCCGTCCGGCAATCCGCTGACGTCCAACCCGCCCAGCAGCGACCTCATCACGGTCGACATCCACGGCAACTGGAGCCAGGGATGGAACGGGTGGTTGATCGTCGCCGGAACGATCCAGATCAGCGGCAATACCACGCTGAACGGGCTGATCTACGCGCAGAACGACGTCGATCTGCACGGCGCCGGTGGCGGGAGCATCAGCGGCGCAGTCATCTCGACGAACCGCGTCGACTCGCAGTCGACCAACGTCGATACCGAGGACGTCGGTAACGCGCCGATCGGTTACAACTGCCGCAAGGTCCGCGACGGCGGCGGCACGATCCCGCAGGGCTGGTTTGTGAAACCCGGGTTCTACCGCGAGGTCTCGGGGACGTCCTGAGACTCGCGAGCGCCGTCCTCATCGCTGTCGTAAGCCTGACGGCTGCTGGATGCCAGCAGCCGTCAGCGCCGCCTCCTCAGGTCACGGCCGAGATCGATGACGCCGCCGAGGGCCACAAGGCCTTCGACCGCCAGGACTGGGGCACCGCCGCGTCGCATTACCGCCTGGCCCTCGAGAAGAGTCCCGTCGAGCTGATCCTGCACTTCCGGCTCGCGATCGCCACCTCGTGGCTCGATCTTCGCGACGAAGCGACGCGAGAGTTCGAGTGGGTCGTCGCGAACGCCGCGGCCGCGTCGGACGAGGCGCGCGTGGCCCGCGACTGGCTCGAGGGAGCGCGCCGCCGTACCGTGGCCAGCGTGACGACCCCGACGGAGGTCAAGGACGAGCGCGTCGGCGATAGCGGCCTGCACGGCCGCGTCGCGTGGTTCGATGGCACCGCGACACAGCCGCTGAAGCGCTTGCAGATCCACCTCTACGCAATCAACGAGGACGGGACGTCCAAGCGCATGCAGTTCCAGGCGCGGTCGGACTTCGAGGGCAATTACAAGTTCTCAAAGATCCCGGCGGGCCTCTACAAGCTCACCGACGACAACGTCGGTACGCCGAAATGGCGCCTCAAGGTGCAGATCCGAGAGGGCGAGGACGCGGTCCTCGACCTCGGTCCCGACAACAGCCTCACTCGGCGCGACGACTTTCCGAAGGCGAGCTGAGGCTCAGAAGAGCCCGCTGACGTTGCCGGCGCCGTCCACGTCCATCCCCTCGGCGCCCGGCACCTTCGGCAGTCCCGGCATCGTCAGCACGTCGCCCGCGTAGGCGACGACGAACCCCGCCCCCGCGCAGAGCCGTGCGTCGCGAACGGTGATCGTGAACCCGCGCGGCCGGCCGATCTTTTTCGGATCGTCCGAGAGCGAGTTCTGCGTCTTGGCCATGCAGACCGGCAGCCGCCCGTGGCCCATCGTCTGCCACCGCGCCAGCTTCTGGGCGGCGGCCGGCATCAACCGCACGCCATCGGCGCCGTACATCTGCGTCGCGATCGTCTCGATCTTGCGCTCGAGCGGCAGATCGTCCGGATAGAGGAGCCGGAACGCCGAGCGATCGCTGCCCTTGATCGCGTCGAGGACCGTCTGCGCGAGATCGGTCGTCCCTTCGCCGCCGGCGGCCCATCCCCGCGAGACTTCCGCCGGTACGCCCCAGCCACGACACGTCTCCAGCACGGCGGCAACTTCCGCATCGGTGTCGCCCGTGAAGTGGTTGAGCGCGACCACGGGGGTCAGACCGAAGCGCCGAACGTTGTCGACGTGCTTGGCGAGGTTGTCGCAGCCGCGCCGAACCGCGGCGACGTCCTCGACCGGCAGCTCGGTGAGCGCGACGCCGCCGTGCATCTTCAGCGCGCGCACCGTGGCCACGACGACGGCGACCGACGGGACGAGGCCCGACGTCCGGCACTTGATGTCGAGGAACTTCTCGGCGCCGAGATCGCTGGCGAATCCCGCCTCAGTGACGACGACCTCTCCGAGCTTGAGCGCCAGCCGCGTGGCGATGATCGAGTTGCAGCCGTGGGCGATGTTGCCGAACGGGCCGCCGTGCACCAGTGCCGGCGTGCCTTCCAGAGTCTGCACGAGGTTTGGCTTGATCGCGTCCTTCATGACGACGGCCATCGCGCCCGCCGCGCGCAGATCCGCCGCCGTCACCGGCGCGCCGTCGCCCGTCTCCGCGACGATCATGCGCCCGGCGCGGGCCTTGAAATCGAGCAGGTCGGCGGCCAGACAGAGGATGGCCATGACTTCCGAGGCGACCGTGATCTCGAAGCCGCCTTCGCGCGGCACGCCGTGGGCGGGTCCGCCCAGCCCGATGACGATGTTGCGCAGCGACCGATCGTTCATGTCCACCACGCGCTTGAGCTGCACGCGCCGCGTGTCGATGCCGAGCGGATTGCCCTGTACCAGATGGTTGTCGAGCATTGCCGCCAGGAGATTGTGCGCGGCGCCGATGGCGTGCATGTCCCCCGTGAAATGGAGGTTGATGTCCTCCATCGGCGCGACCTGCGCGTAGCCGCCACCCGTCGCGCCGCCCTTCATGCCGAACACCGGGCCGAGCGAGGGCTCGCGCAACGCGACGACCGCGCGCTTGCCCAGTCGCCGCAGGCCGTCGGCCAGCCCCACCGTTGTCGTCGACTTGCCCTCGCCGGCGGGCGTCGGCGTCATTGCGGTCACGAGCACCAGGGCACCATCCGGGTGATCGCGGCGCCGGGCGATGGCGTCCCAGCCGACCTTCGCCTTGTGGCCTCCGTACGGTTCCAGCTCGTCGGCCGTCAGTCCGACGGCGGCGCCGATCTCCTGGATCGGCCTCAGCGTGGCGGCCCGCGCGATGTCGAGATCCTGCTTGCCCATGAGCGATCAGCCCTTTCTCGGTGAGAGAAGCGACGGCGATGCAAGATGGTCGGCGGCGATCGGCAGCGTGGTGATCGTGACGCCAAGCGGCGCCACGGCATCGGCGACGGCATTGGCGATGGCGGCGGGGGCGCCGATCGTTCCCCCCTCGCCCATGCCCTTGATGCCACCCGGCATCGTCGGTGACGGCGTCTCGAGATGACCGACCTCGAACGGCGGAAGGTCGGCGGCGGTGACGAGCGCGTAGTCCATCAGCGTGCCGGTCAGGAGCTGCCCGTCCGTATCGTGCACGACGCGCTCGCGCAGCGCCTCGCCGATGCCCTGGGCGACGGCGCCGTGGATCTGTCCCTCGACGATCGTCGGGTTCACCAGCGGCCCGCAGTCCTCGACGACCACGTAGCGCGGGATGCTGACGCGTCCCGTGTCGGGATCGACCTCGACCATCGCGACGTGCACGGCGCCCGAAAATGTCGGGCCCGGCGGATCGAAGTACACGGTCGCCTCGAGACCCGGCTCGAAGTCGGTCCCCATCCCCGGCGGCGGCGCGTAGGCGGCACGCGCCACCTCGACCAGCATCACCGCACGCTCGGGAAACCCGCGGACGTGCGCGCGCCCCTCGGCGAGCACGATGTCCGCCGGCGATGCTTCGAGCAGACGCGCGGCGAGCGCCTCGATCTTCGGCCGCAATCGCTCCGCGGCCGCGGTGACGCTGCCGCCGATCGAGACGGCGCCGCGGCTGCCGAACGTTCCACTGCCGAGCGGCGCGACCCGCGTATCCGTGGGCTCCACGCGCACACGCTCGAGCGCGACTCCGAGCCGGTCAGCCACGACCTGCGCGATGGTCGTCGCGTGGCCCTGCCCCTGCGAGGGAAAGCTCGTCGCGCAGCGCACGCTGCCGTCGGGCTCGACGCGCACGCTGGCGGCCTCGATCCCGGGCACGTCGTCCATTCCGCGGCCGCGGAAGACTTCGGACCCCATGCCGGTGTACTCCGTGTAGCACGCGAGCCCGACCCCGACGAGCCGACCGCGCTCGCGCCCCTCTCGCTGCACGCGGCGGAGCGCGTCGTAGTCGGCGATGGCGAGCGCCTGCTCGAGGGCCTTCGGGAAGTCGCCGCTGTCGTACCGCATGCCGCTCGGTGAGACGTGCGGATACGCCTCGCGCGGAATGAGGTTACGCCGCCGCACCTCCGCGGGATCCAGCCCCGCGCGCTGGGCGACGAGGTCCAGCACGCGCTCCATCACGAATGCGCCCATTGTCATGCCGACGCCGCGGTACGCGCCCAGGGGCGGCTTGTGCGTGGCCACCGCGATCGCCTCGTACGCGTAGACGGGTGTCAGATACGGACCTGGCAAGATGTTCGCGGTGCCGAGCGGCTCCAGCATCGCCGTGAGCGGATAGATGTGGTAGGCGCCCGCATCCGACACCACGCGCGAGCGCAGCGCGAGCAGCCGCCCGCTGTCATCAGCGGCCGCCTCGACGTCCACGCGCTGCTCGCGCGCCTGCGACGCCGCCACAAAATTCTCGCGGCGCGTCTCGATCCACTTGACCGGACGCCCGAGCTGTCGCGCGAGTGCGGCGATCGCGACATCCTCCGGGAAGACGTGCATCTTGAGCCCGAAGCCGCCGCCGACGTCGGGCGCGATGACGCGCACGCGCGTCTCGGGCAGATCGAGCGCCGCCGCCAGCGCGGTCCGCAAGATACGCGGCGTCTGGCTCGACGCCCAGACGGTCAGCGTCTCGCCGTCCCACTCGGCGACGACGCCGCGCGGCTCGAGCGGCGCCGCGGTGAGCCGGCCGTGGGAGAACGTCTCGCGCACGACCACGCGCGCACCGGCGAACGCCGCTTCGACGTCGCCCTGGCGTCGAGTGCGGCGGAAGAGGATGGCGTTTTCGCGTAGCGCTTGCTCGAGGCTCCCGCACGGCGGCCGGACCTCGTAATCGACTCGCACGCGGTCGACGACATCGGCGGCGGCGTACGCCGAGCTCGCCGCCACTACGGCAACGGCCTCGCCACAGAAGCGCGGCTCGCGCGCCAGCGCGGGCCACGCGGTCGGTGTGAAGCCGCCACCGCTCATGCGGGGTGCCAGATCACGGGCGCCGAGATCGGCCGGCGTTAGCACGGCGGCGGCGCCCGCGACCTCACGTGCGGACGCCGCGTCGACCCCCCGGACGCACGCGTGCGCGTGCGGGCTGCGCACGAACGCCGCGTGCACCATCCGGGGCAGCACGATGTCGTCGACGTATCGTCCCTGCCCGCGCAGAAGTCGTGGGTCCTCGACCCGTTTGACGCGCGCGCCGGTGTAGCGGATCAGGTTCCACCCTTCACGCGCGGCAGCACCTCACCGGCGAGTAGTTCCAGTTGCTCGAGCCCCCAGTCGAGGGGGTTCAGCACGATCCAGTCCACACCGTTGTCGAGCGCGGCGATGCGCGCGCTGATGCGGTCGGCGACCTCGTCCGCCGTGCCGAGCAGGTAATACGTCTTCCAGTAGTCGAGATCCATACCCGAATACACGGAAAACTTCGGGATCGCCGACTCGGGCCGCTCGCCTTTCTTGAGCACCCAGACGAAGTTCGAGTACACGCGGCCGATCTTGGCCGGATCGCGCCCGGCCTCGCGCGCGAAGCGCTGCACCTTGTCCCAGTCGGCTTTCACCATGTCGGGCGTCGCAGAAGAATGCGGCACCCACGTGTCGGCGTACTTGGCGATGCGGCGCAGCACCGGATCGATGTTGGGCACCGTCTGACCGTAGACCTTCTCCGAGGGCTGCGTGCCCCCGCCGATCCAGATCGGCGGATGCGGCCGCTGCGCGGGCTTGGGATCGATGGTGAGGTTCTCGAAACGGTAGAACCGACCGCGATACGTCACGTTGTCGCCCGCCCACAGCGCGCGCACCGCCTCGATGGCCTCGTTCATGCGCGGACCGCGCTCCTTGTAGGGCACGCCCATCAGCTCGAACTCCTCCTCGTGCCAGCCCACGCCGATGCCGAGAATCGAACGCCCGCCGGACAGCAAATCGAGTGTCGCCCACTCCTTGGCGAAGTAGACCGGGTTGCGCAGCGGCAGCACCAGCACCATCGTGCCGAGACGGATCGTGCGCGTGACGCCGGCCAGCGCCGAGAGCATGGTCAGTGGCTCGAGCCAGGTCGTCGCGTACGCGGGCGGGGTGAGCAGCAGGTGGTCGATGCTCACCGCCGCTTCGAATCGCAGGTCCTCCGCGCGGCGCAGATAGCGTCCCATGTCCTCGAGCGTCGCCGTCTTCGGACCGAGCGCGAACGACGGAATCCGCAGGCCATACTTCATCGCTGCCCCTCCTCTTTCTTGGCCTCGTCCTTCGTCAGGCCGCCCACCCGCGGATGCGGGCGCCCGCCGTCGGTGACGACGATGGCCAGCACGATCTCATTGGCCCGCGGCGCGTCGGGAATGCGCACTTCCATCGCGTCGTAGTGACTGCGCACGAACGCGGCGTCCTTGAAGTGCAGCGGCACGTCGATGCCAGTGCCCGGCCCGCCGAGCTTCTTCGCAGAGGGAATGATGGCCTTGCCGCCGCCGACCGCCGCGCGCAGCGGCGCCCCGAGCTTGGGGTGTAAGAGCGCCGCCGCGTGCTCGTACTCCCCGTGCTCGCCGACGATGGCCGCCTTGCCGTAGGACTCCGCCGGTGCGCCGAGCGCCTCCGTCGCCTTCTTGGCGAGCAGCGCGCCGAGCTCCTCGCCCGCGTCGATCAACGGCGTGAGGTCGTCCACGAAGCGCCCGGCGCAAGGGTTCTCGAGCACGACGACCGCCGCCGCCTTGCGCACGGGACGCTTGGCCTCGCGGCCGCCGTCGCTCAGGATTTCTTCGACCACCGTCAGCATCTTGCGGATCTTCACCATGTCTGGTCTCCGAGCCGGTAAAACACCAGGCCGTCGAGCAGCTTCGGATAGAAATGCGTCGACTTCTGCGGCAGCACCGCGCCGTCGCGCACGACCGCCTGCAGCTCGGCGAGCGTCGTCGGCGCGATGAGAAACGCCGCCTGATAGGTACCGGCGCGCGCCAGTCGCACCGCCTCCGCCTGATCGGCCGTGTAGTCGACGTGAGTCTTGGCATCGAGCGTCGCGTCGGTGATGCCGCAGAGCGGCTTGAGAACGCCCTCGTGCAGGATCGACACCGCCAGCTCACGCCACGCGCGCGACGTTCCGGCCGGCCACGGCAGCGCGTCGAAGGCGTCCGCGCGCAGGGTGAGCGTGACGGCGGCGTCCGCGGTCGCGATGCCGAGCACGCGGCTCGTCGGCCGAAACGCAAACGGATCGGCCAGCGGTGTCACGTCGAACCAGCGGCGCGCGGCGTCGCTCAGCCGCCGCAGCGAAAATCCGTCGACCCCGTGCACGAGACGATGGTTGGGGAAGATCGTGAGACCGGGCGCGTCGACGCTGAAGAAGGCCATCAGCTTATCGTCGGCGCCCGGATGGCGGCGCGCGTACTCCACCGCGGTCTCGTAGCGGTGGTGGCCGTCGGCGATGATCACGCGCGCCGTCGCGAGCGCCGCCTGCACACGCGCGATGACGTCGGCGTCCGTCACGCGCCACAGGCGATGCTGCTCGCCGCGCAGGTCACGCGCCTCGGCGATCCGCTCGCCGTGGGGCGTGGACGCTTCCAGCAGCGCGCCGGTGCGATCCTCGACGAGCATGAAGAGCAGTCCCGTGTCGGCGCCGGTCGCCTCGAGCAGCCGCATGCGGTCGACTTTTGGTCCCGCGTGCGTCCGCTCATGGGGCAGCACCTCGCCGCGCGCATAGTCGCTCACCTGCCCCAGCGCGACCAGTCCCCCGCGCGTGACCTCACGTCCGTCGACGCGGTAGGTCTGATGATATGGATAGATCGCCGGCGTCGCCTCGCGGCTCCACACGCCCGTGGCCAGCCACGCGTCGAGCGCCGTCCGCGCTCGTGCGTACTTGTCGTCCGCGCCGCTCGGCTCGTCCTTGGGATACGAGACACGCACGATGTTGGCCGGGCTCATCGTGTAGAGGGCGTTCTGTTGCTCGGGGCTGATCTGATCGTAGGGCGGCGCCACGACCTTGCTGATCTCGCGCTCGCGATCGATCGCGTAGCGGTACCCGCGGAGCGGCCGGATCCGCACTAGTGGCCCGCCCCGGCCGGACCGTGGCCCTTGACCACCTCCGCCGCGCGTGCCGCCGGCGGCGTGTTGCGGCTGCGGCCGATCGTGATGCGGCCGTCGATCAGGACCATCGAGATCCCGGGCAGATCGCCGGCGGCGAGCGCGCCGAGCGCGTCGGAGGCAATCGAGCCCGTCGGCGCGTCGCAGACCACGAGATCCGCCGCGCGCCCGGCCGCGATCACGCCGCAGTCCAGCCGGTAGACGCGTGCGGTGTTGCCGGTGGCGCACGCGACGGCCTCCGCCGGCGGCAGCCCGCCGAGCCCCGCCAGCAGGCTCAGCGTTCGCAGCACGCCGAGCGGGATGACGCCGGTCCCCGACGGCGCGTCGTTACCGACGATGAGCCGGTGCGTCGCGCGCGCGTCGCGGGCGACGCGCAGCGTGTGCAGCGCCGTTTTCATGTTCCCGCACTGCACGATCTCGAGGGCCATGTCCGTGGCCACGAGCCGCTCGATCTCCGCCGGCGTCATCGACGTCGTCCCGCCGTTGATGTGGCCGACGACGTCGGGATTCGCCTCCAGCACGACGTCCGCGTTGATCGGGTTGCTGTCCGCGATCGATGGGCCGCCGGTGTGGATCGTCACCGTCATGCCGTGCGCCTTCGCCCAGCGCACCATCGGCGCGGCATCCTTACCGGTCTTCACCGAGCCCAGGCCGATCTCGCCGACGAGCCGCACGCCGGCGGCAGCCATCTCGGCGAAGTCCCCTTCCCGCATCCCGAGCTCGAGAATGGGCGCGCCCGCGTGGACCTTGACGCCGCCGGGCCGAAAGTTCGCGTAGGCCTTCGCCGCGACGATGGCGAGCGCCTTGAGGCCGACGATATCTTTGGGTCGGCCCGGCAAGTGCACTTCGCCGGCGGAGATCGCCGTCGTCACGCCGCCGTTCATGCCGGAGTCGATGAAGTCGATGGTGCGCTGGCGCGGCGTGAAGTCGCCGAAGACGGGATGCACGTGCGAGTCGATCAGGCCAGGCATCACCGTGGTGCTGCGCGCGTCGATGACGGTGTCGGCGTCCTCGTCGAGTCCGCGGCCCACGGCGGCGATGCGCCCGTCGCGGATGACGAGCGAGTCGGCGTCGAGCAGCGGGCGCGCGATGTCGCCGCTGACGAGCGTGCCGATGTTGCGGACGAGCGTCTTCATCGGGCGGGCGCCTCCGTCGCGCGAGTGTGGCAAATCGCGCGCGACGACGCAACTGCCGCGCTAGGCCACCGCGCCCCGACCGACGCCGTCGGCGACCATCTCGAAGAGCCGGCGGTACACGCGGAGATCGGCGACGTGAAACGCCTCGGCCAGCCCCTGTGCGCGGCCGCGGTGCAGCGACCGGTAGGTGTTGAGGCCGAGCATCACACGCGCATAGTCGGGCTCGCTGCGCTGGCTCCCGAACGCCTGCATGGCGAGGCGCTTGCGATCCGCCGACGCCGTGATGTCCACGACCGCATTCGCGGTGAGCGGCGTCCACACCTCGTATCCCCAACACACGACGCTCGACGGCAGCCGTGCGCGCCGCGCCGCTTCGAGGAACAGGCCATTCGTGATCCAGTGCGCGTGATGCGGGTCGCTGAGGAAAGGCAGCAGTACGGCCGAGGGCGGACGCCTGGCGAGCGCGTCGGCCAGCGCGGCCACGGCGTCGTCCGTCACCGCCAGCACACGATCCGACTGATAGAGAAACACGAGATCGGTCACGCCGAGCACCGCCGCCGCGCGGCGCGCCTCCTCCCGGCGCTCGCTCGCGAGCGGGACGCTCAGCGGCGCCGTGTCGGAGTTACCCGGATGGTGCGGGGTGGCGTCGGTGACGTACACGCACGCGACGCGCGCGCCGGCATCGGCGGCGAGCGCGATGGTGCCGCCACAGCCGAACACGTCGTCGTCCATGTGCGGCGCCAGCACCACGACGCGCCCCGTCGGCGGCGTCGCCGGCGCGGGCTCGACGTCGTGGCGCCGCAGCGCGCGCTGGAGTCGGAGAGAGCTCTTGACGGACTCCGGCACGTAGCGGCCGTAGACGGCCTGCAGCGCCGTCCGCAGCAGGCGGCTCAGGCGAGGCTCCCGGCGAACTGGCTCGCCATCGGGCAGCATCCGTCGCAACTCTCGTACCCTTCACGGCACGCGCACGATATTGCGCGATCACTGCAACGCCTTTCAGACCGAGAGGTAAGCACGGCGCAGCGCGGCGTCGCCGTCGAGCGCGGCCATCGTTCCGTCGAAGCGGATCTGTCCCTTCTCGATGATGTAGGCGCGGTCGGCCAGACGGCGCGCGAACTTCACGTTCTGCTCGGCCATGAGAATCGTGAGCCCCTCGCGCTTGAGCGCGGCGATGTTGTCGGCGAGCGCGGCGACGACGACCGGCGCCAGGCCTTCCGACGGCTCGTCGAGCAGCAGCAGGCGCGGCCCCATCATCAGCGTGCGTGCAATCGTCAGCATTTGTTGCTCGCCGCCGGAGAGACTGCCGCCGCGCTGGTCCCGGAGTGTCCCGAGCTTGGGGAAAAGCCCGAGCACACGCGGGACAGTCCAGCCGCGGTCGGGACGCGCGCCGACGGCCAGGTTCTCGAGCACGGTGAGATCGGCGAAGATGCGCCGATCCTCGGGCACGAGCCCGATCCCCTGACGGGCAACGCGATGCGTTGGCACACCGCGCAGCGAGGCGCCCTCGAAACGGATCGCACCGGCGGTCACCTCCACCACGCCGACGATCGCCTTCAGCGTCGTCGACTTGCCCGCGCCGTTGCGGCCGAGCAGGCAGACCACTTCACCATGCAATGCACGCAGCGTCACCCCGTGCAGCACGTGGCTCCGGCCGTAGACAGCGTGCACGCCGTCGAGCTCGAGCATCAGGGCTCCTCGCCGAGGTACACGGCCTGCACCTGAGGGTCGGCGCGAACGTCGGCTGGGGTGCCGTCGGCGATGAGACGGCCCTGGTGCAGCACCATGATCCGCTCGGCGATCGCGAACACGACGTCCATGTCGTGCTCGGTGAAGAGCACGGTCAGGCCGCGCTCGCGCGCGATGCGCGCGGTCAGCGCCATCAGCGCGCCGCGCTCGCCGGGCGCCATCCCCGCCGTCGGCTCGTCGAGCAGCAGCAGCGCCGGATCGTTGGCGAGCGCGATGGCGAGCTCGAGCTTCTTGAGATCGCCATAGGCGAGGACGCCGGCCGTCCGACTCGCTTGCTCGGCGAGGCCGACCTGCTCGAGGAGCGCGCGCGACGGCGCGACCTCGCGGCGCGCCGCCGGCGTGAGCAGCGCGCGGCTCTCGCGCGTGTGCGACAGCCGCGCGACCTGCACGTTCTCCAGCGCGGTGAGCGTGGCGAACGTCGCCGTGATCTGAAACGTCCGGCTGATACCCAGACGCCAGATCGCGGGCGGCGGCAGCCCACCGATCGGCCGGCCGTGCCAGCGTACCTCGCCCGCGTCCGCGCGCAGCTGACCGGTGAGGATGTTGAAGAACGTCGACTTCCCCGCTCCGTTGGGGCCGATGAGGGCGCGCAGTTCACCGCGCGCGAGCGCGAACGACACCCCGTCCACCGCGCGCACGCCGCCGAAAGCGCGCCGGATGTCACGCACATCGAGCACCGGCCCGTCGTCAGTCACGGGCGCGCGCGCCGAGGACGCCGAGGATCCCACGGGGAAAGACGAGCACGAGGAGCACCAGGATGGTGCCGAGCACGAGCTGCCAGTACTCCGTGTAGCGCGTCACGACGGTGTCGAGCACCTTGTAGACGGCCGCGCCGAGCGGCGCGCCGGCCAGTGAGTGGACGCCGCCCAGCAGCACCATGACGAGCGGCTCCACCGAGACCGGCACGGCCAGCGACTCAGGAAACACGCTGCCCTTGAGAAACACGAAGGTCCCGCCCGCGAGCCCGCCGAAGAATCCCGCGACCACGAAGGCCAGCCACTGGTGCGCGCGCATCTCGATGCCGACCGCTTCGGCCCGGCGCGCGTGATCGCGCGCGGCGCGCAGCGTGAGGCCGAACGGTGCCTTGCCGATCGCGGCGAGCGCGCCGATGCCCGCGCCGCACGCCACGAGCGCCAGGTAGTAATAGCGGAGCGGCGTGGCGAGCCACCGGGGCGGCCAGATGCCGAGCAGGCCGTTGTCGCCGCCGGTGACGTCGTACCACTGGTGCACGATCGCGTACGCGATCTGTGCGAACGCGAGCGTGAGCATCGCGAAGTAGATGGACGACAACCGCACGCAGAAGAACCCGATGATGATCGCGGCGAGCGCGGCCGTCAGCGGCGCCGCCGCGTACGCCAGCAGCATGGGTGCCTTCGCCCAGCGCACGAGCAGCGCCGCCCCGTACGCGCCGAGCCCGAACGCCGCCGCGTGGCCAAACGACACCATGCCGCCCGTGCCCATCAGCAGGTGCAGGCTCGCGGCGAACAGCGCAAACGCCAGGATCTCGACGAGCACCCAGACATAGAACGTCGGCAGCAGCGGCGGGATCGCGATCAGCGCCGCCACCAGGGCGGCCACCACCGCGCGCGGAACGGCGACGCCAAGGCCGGCGGCGACCGCACCGCCCGCCGAGCGCCCCTGCCCCTCGGGCCGGCCGAGCAGCCCCCACGGCCGAACGACCAGCACGACCGCCATCACGACGAAGGTCAGCACCAGCGACGCGCGCGGCAGCACGAGCACGCCGAAGGCGTCGATGACCCCGATCACGACGGCGGCGAGCAGCGCGCCGGGCACCGAGCCCATGCCGCCGACCACGACCACGACGAACGCCTCGGTGATGATGGCGGCGTCCATGACGGTCGTGAGCGCCTGTCGCGGCACCTGCAGCGCGCCGGCGAGCCCGGCCAGCAGCGACCCGAGCGCGAACACGCCGGTGAACAGCCGCGCCTGATCCACGCCGAGCAGCGCGACCATCTCGCGGTCGAGCGTCGCGGCGCGGATGAGCACGCCCCAGCGGGTGCGGTAGAACAGCCACCACAGCGCCGCGGCGACGCACGGGCCAAGCGCGATGAGGGCAAGGTCGTAGGTCGGTACGAGCTGACCGGCCACGCGCACCGCGCCCGCCAGTCCCGGCGCCGAAGGCCCCGTCTTGTTCTCGCTGCTCCACACGAGCTTCACCACGTCGGAAACGACGAGCACGAGCGCGAACGTCAGGAGCAGCTGGTAGAGCTCGGGCGCGCGGTAGACGCGGCGCAGGAGCAGCATCTCGACCGCCGTTCCCAGTGCGGCCACTGTGAACGCGGCGAGCAGCACCGCGACGTAGAACGCCGCGGCGCCCAACGGCAGCGTCGTGGCCAGCGTATACGCCACGTACGCGGCCAGCATGTAGAACGAGCCGTGGGCGAAGTTGACGACCCGGGTGACTCCGAAGATCAGCGAAAGCCCCGACGCGATGAGAAAGAGCACCATCGCGTGGGCCAGCCCGGCGAGGAGCTGAACGAGGAGGAGGGACGGGCTCAGCTGCCGCTTCGGAGCTTCTTCACTTCGTCGTCGGAGGGCAGCACTTTCTCACCCGGCACGTACTCGTGGTTCACCATGATCCCGACGCCGCGCTTGGCGTCGACTTTCGTGGTGCCGACCCACGCGCCCATCGTCGACTGACCGTCGGAGGCGCGAAACGAGATCGGTCCGGTCGGGGTCTCGACCTTCAGCCCGCGGAATGCGGCCACGAGCTTGTCCGTATCGGTCGAGCCCGCCTTGCGTAGCGCCTCGAAGATCGACAGATACGTGACGTACCCCACGAGCGAGCCCAGCACCGGGTTCTTGTCGTATTTCTTCTGGAAGCGCGCGACGAAATCCTTGTGGGCCGGCGTGGCGATGTCGTACCACGGATAGCCAGTGACGAGCATGCCCTCCGGCGCCTCGAGCCCCAGCGGATCGATGTACTCCGGCTCGCCGAGCAGGATGCCGACCACGAACATCTTGTCGAACAGCCCGCGCTTCTTGGCCTCGCGTACGAAGGCGATCCAGTCGCTGCCGAAGAGCGAGACGTAGAGCGCGTCGGGATTCTGGTTGAGGATCGCCGTCACGAAGGGCCCGGCCTCGAGCTTGCCGAGGGTCGGCCAGTGCTCGCCGACGACCTGCACGTCGGGCTTGAGCTCCTTGAGCCGGTCGCGGAACGTTTCCCACGCGCGTTTGCCGTACTCGTAGTTCGGACCGATGGTGGCCCACTTCTGATACTTCAGCTTCCCGGCCTTTTCGGCGAGCATCCGTCCCTGCTCGTACGTGTTGGGGCGCACGCGGAAGACGTGGTCGTGGCCCTTTGCCCACGTGATCGCCTCGGTCAAGGGCTCGGCCGCAACGAACAGCGTCTTGTTCTGCTTCGCCCAGTCGGAGACCGCGAGGCCGACGTTGGACAGAAACGTCCCCGCGATGAGGCTGACCTTCTCGCTCGCCACGAGCTCCTGCGCGTGCTTCACGGCCTCGGCGGGCTGCCCCTTGTCGTCGCGGAATAGCACCTCGATCTTGCGACCGAGCACGCCGCCCTTGGCGTTGATCTCTTCTACCGCCATCTCGATCGCCTGGCGATACGGACCGGTGAACGGGGCGCCGATCCCGCTGAACGAGTTGATCTCGCCGATCCGGATTGGCGACTGGGCGACGGCCGGGCCACCGAGCGTGAGAAGCATGACAACCGCCACCAGGACCGCGAGCGCGCGGCGTGGGCTCATGGCGACTTCCTCCCGTCAGGACGCGACGCGCGCGACCATGCCCGGATCGAGCTGCCGCTCGACGTCCAGGATGTGCGCGTGCATCGCCGCGCGCGCGGCGTCGCCGTCGCGGCGGGCGATCGCATCGTGGATCGCGAGATGGGCGGCGGCGATGGCGGCGTCGTCCTCGGGCGTGAGCTCGGGGCGCTGGGCGCCCACCTTCGTCTGCGCGGCGATGAGCGCCTGCGCGACCGCGGCGTGTACGGGGTTGCGCGCGGCCGCGAGCACCACGCGGTGGAACTCGGCGTCCAGGCCGCGCCGCCGGCGCGACGTCAGGTCGGCCTGCGTCCGCGCCTCCAGACACTCCCCGAGCGATTTCAGCTCGTGGTCGGTGATGCGCGCAGCCGCCAGCCGCGCCGCTTCGGGCTCGAGCAGCGCACGCGTCTCTGCGAGCTGTGCGAGCGACACGCCCCCGACGCGGAACAGCGTCGCCAGTCCGCGCACGACCGGCGTCGCATCACACTCGCGAATGAAATACCCGCCCGTCGATCCCTGCCGCACCTCGACGAGTCCGCGATGCTCGAGCGCGCGCAGCGCCTCGCGCACGGCAACGCGGCTCGCGCCGAACTCGCGCACGAGCTGACGCTCGGGCGGAAGCTTGTTGCCCTGCGCGAGCCGTCCCTCGTAGATCGCGCGCTCGATCTGCGAGACGATGTGTTCGTATACGCGAGGTGTTCGTACGGCTCCGAACATCGGTGCGCGTCACTCTCCGATCAAAGTGTCCCGATGTCAAGGCCACCAGACGGAAAAATTTTTCTTCCCACGGCCACGGCAAGATCGACGTCAGTTCGGTGACGTGACTGTCATACCGTGGCGCGGGGCCGACACGACTTCCGATGAAAACCGCGGGTTTGCCGACTGGCTCGCGCGTTGCAGTGCGTTCGCACCGGCCAGGTGCGCTCGAGGAGTTCACCGCCCAAGAGGAGGATCCTGCAATGCGACGAATCCTGATGTACAGCGCACTCGTGATCGCCACCTTGGCGTCCACGGGCTGCATCGCCACCCGGAACTGGGTCAACGACAACCTTGGCAGGCAGAAGGCACAGACGGACGAGCGTTTCGCGCGTACGGACACCAGCGTGCGCGAAGTCGGCGACGCGACCCGTATCGCGCAGACGCGCGCCGATGCCGCGCACGAGCGCGCCGAAGGCGCGTCCCGGACGGCGGAGGCGGCGCAGGGTCGCGCCGACGCCGCGTTCGGTCGCGCCGACGAGGTGAACTCGCGGCTCAGCCGTCTCTGGAGCGGCCGCAACAAGCGCAGCGTCGTCGAGACGCTACACGTGCAGTTCGGCTTTGATCGCGCCGACCTCTCCGATGGCGCGCAGACCGCGCTGCTCGGCATCATCAAGGAGCTGAAGTCGAATGGCGACCTCAGCGTCGATCTCGAGGGTTACACGGATCCGACCGGTCCGCGTGAGTACAACGTGGGACTGAGCCAGCGGCGCGTGGAATCGGTGCGTCGCTACCTGGTCGAAAACGGCGCGGAGCTCGGGCGGATCAACGCGATCGGCATGGGCCCCCTCACGGCCGGGCCCAGCGAGCACGCGAAGCTGCGGCGTGTGACGGTGCGGCTGATGGTGAATCCCACCGAGTAAGCGTCGCGACGTTCGAGGAGATTTGAGCCCGGAGACGGTCGTGGTCGCGCCACCGCCGGCCGCCTCCGGGCTGGCACCGAAGCTACGAGAGCCGCGGCACCATCGTGGCCACCACCATGACCCATGCGTGTGACGACAGCATGAGCTGTACGTGGCGGGCTATGACGAGTCGGCCGTCCGTGCGGATGGCCGCGAGTGTCGGATCACCAGAGCGAAGGATGCCGCGCCAGGTCGCGAGCCACGCTTGCGCGTCGCGCGCGTCGGTCCAGCGCGGGAGCCACAGGTCGAGCCGGAGGTGCGGGTAACGTCGCGTGACGTGCGCCACCAACCGCGCGGTCACCAGCGCCCCATGCGCCAGGTTCAGTGCCGCGACGGCCAGCACCGCCAGACCCGTGAGCTTCACGATCACGTCGACCATGCCGACCCTTCATCGCAAGGCCGATACCAGACCCCGCGTGACGCTTAAATACCTGTAAATACGAAGTTTTAATCGATGGCGGGATGATCAGAATCGAGCCGTCGGCCGGTTTCTGACCACCCTGGATGATCAGAAACCGACCGGTCAGAGGACGCTCAAGCGGCGTGGCGCAGCACTACCTCGTAGTCCCTGGGGGCGTGCTCGATCACCGGGCTCCACGCCTCGTGGACGAGCCACTCGTAGCCCGTCGGCGTAGAGAGCACGACCCGGCCCGGGTGGAAGCTCGACTCGGGCTCCACTTGCACGGCCAAGAGCGACTCGCCGTCCAGCGCGCGATTCACGGCGCTCTGGATTTCTGCCCGAACCGTCAGCGCGCGATCCTCCGCGCGCTCGCGTCGCTTGAGCCACACCAGCCAGACGGCGACGAGCGTCGCCAGCACCGCGGGTGCGATCAGCGCCTGCATCATGTCGTATCGCCTCCCTACTTGGGAGATGCGGTGCCGCAACGGAGGGATTCGAGCGGTCGGGGTACACTAGGCGGCCCAGGAGGCGGCATGGAAGAGCCCGTCGTGAGCGCCATCAGCACCGGCGTGGCGCAGGTCTTCGATCTGCACGCGCTCAAGGCCTTCGCGCCCGACAAGCGCGTGCGCAAGATGCTCTTCAAGACCGATCAGCTGTGGTCGGAGATCGCCTGCTACGAGCCCGGACAGTCCACCGTGATGCACGCGCACCCCGGTGAGGAGGAAGCGATCTTCGTCCTCGAGGGCACGGCGCACATGTCCATCGCGGGCGAGGAGGTCGTCGCGCACGCCGGCTCGATCGTGAAGTTCCCGAACGCCGTCCCGCACGACGTTCGCAACCTCGGTCCCGAGCGGTGCGTGATCATGTTCGTGAAGGTCAACCCCAAAGTCCTCAAGCGCTGATGGGCAACGTCGAGCGCTGCGACAAGACGCTGCCGCTGAACCAGATGATGTTCCACGTCCGCCGCGATGCGCGGCTGCGTGAGCGCTGGCTGACCGACTTCGAGGCGCTCGCGCGCCAGTTCGGGCTGAGCCGGGCCGAGATCGACGCGGTGCAGGCGAAGGATCCGCGACGGCTCATGGACCTGGGCGTGCACCAGTACTACGTGCCGCAGATCCTGCGACTCTTCTTCGGCGCCGCGCACAACAGCAACGCCAGCGCCGCCCTGGACTGCTACAAGCGCGCGTTTCCCGAGGAAACAGCCCAGGCGCTGGCGCGGCAGCCCGGCGGCAGCACTCGACCGCCCGCGCAGGCGTCGCGGAGCTGAGCATGGCCGACATCGTCGCCGCCATGGCCATGACGCATTCCCCGGGGCTGACGGGCTGGTTCGATCGCGCGCCGGAGGAATTCCAGCAGCTGGCTCTCGGCGCTACCGCGGAGATGCGCCGGCGGCTCGAGGCCGCGCGGCCGGACGTGCTCGTGATGTTCAGCAATGATCACCTGCTCAACTGGCCGATGAACAATGTGCCCGAGTACACGGTCGGCATTGCGGACGAGCACACGGGACCCGCCGACTGGTTCGACGAATGGCTCGGGATGGAGCAGTATCGGGTGCCTGGCGAGCCGGGACTCGCGCGGTTCCTCGTCAACGAGGGCGCGCGGCGCGGCCTGGCGCTCGCGCATCTCGGCCCGGAGATGCAGTTCGACGACGGGATCTCGGTGCCGACGCACTATCTGAACCCCGACGCGCGCTTTCGTCTGGTGCCGGTGACGATGAACTGCACGGTGCCGCCCATCCCGCACCCGGAGCGCGCGTACGCCGTCGGCCGCATCCTGCGCGACGTGATCGCCGCGTACCCGGCGCCGCTGCGCGTCGCGGTCGTCGCCACCGGCGGCCTCTCGCACGAGCCGGGCGGTCCCCGCTATTTCTGGGTCGACGAGGAGTTCGATCGCTGGTTCCTCGACCTGCTCAAGCTCGGCGACCACGCGCGGTTGCTGCGCGAGTGCACGCTCGAGCGGATGGAGGCGGCGGGCTCGGGCGGCACCGCCGAGCTGCTCGCGTGGATCGTCACGCTCGCGTTCACGCGCGGGCCGGCCGACGTGCTCGCCTACATGCCGGCGGTGGCGTGGCGCTCGGGCACCGGCATGGTGGCCTGGAACGAGATGGCGGCGTGAAGACGCACCACCTCGGTCACGACGAGATCCACCAGGAGTGGAACAACGCGCTGCCGCGGCGCCTCGAGGTCGAGGCGGGCGACACGGTCGTGTTCGAGACGCGCGACGCGGCGAATCGCTTCTACTCACGGTCCTCGACGCACGACGACGTGCTGCGTCGCGGGCCGTTCCGCGGCCACCCGCTCACCGGGCCCGTGAAGATCCGCGGCGCGCAGCCGGGAGACACGCTGGTGATCGAGATCCTCGACGTGCAGCCCGGGGCCGACTTCGGCTGGACGTCGATCCGGCCGGGCCGCGGCCTGCTGCCCGAGTCCGATTTCGCCAAGCCGTTTCTGCAGATCTGGGACCTGTCCGACGGCCGCCACGCGCGGATGGACCACCGCGTCGCGGTGCCGATCGCGCCGTTCCCCGGCGTCATGGGCGTGGCGCTCGACGAGCCCGGCGGCCACAGCACGATGCCGCCGCGCCGCGCCGGCGGCAACATGGACATCAAGCAGCTCATCGCCGGCGCAACGCTGTTCTTGCCGGTGCTCGTCGACGGCGCGCTGTTCAGCGTCGGCGACGCGCACGCCGCACAGGGAGACGGCGAGGTGTGCGTGACCGCGGTGGAGATGATGGGCCGCGTCACGCTGCGCTTCGGCGTGCGCTCCGGCCGGCGTCTCGCCGAGCCGCAGCTCGTCACGCCCGCGCCCCCCTCGAACGCGACCAACCGCGGGCCGCACTACGCCACGACCGCGCACGGCCCGGACCTCTTCGCCGCGGCGCAGCAGGCCGTGCGCTACATGATCGAGCACCTGGTGGACACGCGCGGGTTCACACGCGAGGAGGCCTACGTCATCTGCTCGGTGGCCGCGGATCTGAAGATCAGCGAGATCGTCGACGCGCCGAACTGGATCGTGTCCGCGTTCCTGCCCGACGCGATCTTTCCCTGAGTATGGCCGACGAGCTCGCGCCGCTCCGCGACTGGCTGCGCGCGTGGCAGGCGTGTGTGCGCGCCGTGGACTTTGCCGGCGGTCGCAAGCTCTGCGCGCCCGACATCGTGGCGTTCGGCACCGTCGCACCGTTCGTGCAGGGGCTCGACGTGGTCGAGCGCGAGCAGTGGCGGCGCGTCTGGCCCGTGATCCGCGACTTCACCATCGACGTCGACGGTGCGCGCGGCGCACTCAGCGGCGACCGCGGCTGGATCGCCGCCACCTGGGATTCGCGCGGCACGCTCGCGGACGGCGGCACGTTCCCGCGACCTGGCCGCTGCACGCTGGCCTTCGAGCGCCGCGAGGGCCGCTGGCTCGCAACCCACACGCACTTTTCGCTCACGCCCGCGCCGGGCGCTACGGGCACCCGCTGACCAGGAGGAGCGCATGAAGATCGGCGTCTGCATCTTCGCCACCGAATACGCCATCCGCATCGACGAACTGGCGCGCGAGGCCGAGGCGCGCAACTTCGAGTCGCTGTGGGTGCCGGAGCACACGCACATTCCCACCAGCCGCCGCAGCCCGTTCGCGGGCGGCGAGCTTCCGGAGCAGTACAAGCACACGCTCGACCCGTTCGTCGCGTTGATGGCAGCCGCGGCAGCAACGAAGCGCCTGCGGGTGGGCACCGGGATCTGTCTTCTGATCGAGCGCGACACGATCACCACCGCCAAGTCGGTGGCCAGCCTGGATCTGCTCTCCGACGGCCGCTTCGAGCTCGGCATCGGCGGCGGCTGGAACGCCGAGGAGATGGAGCATCACGGCACCGATTTCAAGACGCGCTTCAAGCGCCTCGAGGAACAGGTCAAGGCGATGAAGGCGATCTGGACGAAAGACGTCGCGGACTACCACGGCAAGTTCGTCGATTTCGAGCCGATCTGGGCGTGGCCCAAGCCCGTGCAGAAGCCGCACCCGCCGATCCTGCTCGGCGGCGAGTCGAGCTATACGCTGCAGCGCGTGGTCGACTTCTGCGATGGGTGGTATCCGCGCGGCCGCGCGCCGGAGAAGGTGCTGGCCGGAATGAAGGAGCTCAAGGAGCGCGCGGCGAAGGCGGGCCGCGACATGAAGACGATCTCGATCTCCGCGTTCGCGACGCCGCCGGACAAGAAGGTGCTGGACGACTTCGCGGCCGCCGGCGTGACGCGCGCGATCTTCCTGCTGCCACCCGAACCCCGCGACAAGGTGCTGCCGCTGCTCGATCAGTACGCGAAGCTCATCCGCTAGGGGGAGTGCGAGCCGCAGGACGTCGCGGGGCTGGGGCCCCGCCGTCCTAGGCGAGCTTATGAATAGAGCCGACGCCGCGCCGGCGTGGGCGCTCGCGATGCTGCGCGAGGCCCGCGTCGGCCGGCTCGCCACTGCCGACGTCGCTGGCCGGCCGCTCGTCGTTCCGGTGTGCTTCGCCTTCGACGGCGCCGCCATTTACTCGGCCGTGGACGACAAGCCCAAACGCACGCGTCAGCTACGGCGCCTGCGCAACGTCACGGAGAACCCGCACGCGTCCGTGCTGGTCGACGTCTGGGACGAGGACTGGACGCGCCTGGCGTGGGTGAGCCTCGAGGGCCACGCCGACGTGCTGGGCGACGGCGCCGACTTCACGCGCGCGCTCGCGCTGCTGCGCGCGAAGTATCTGCAGTACCGCACGATGGATCTCGAGCGCGACGGCGCGGTGCTCCGCGTGCGCGCCGATCGCGTGCGGGCCTGGCGCGCGAGCGACGCGTCCTAGTCGCCCCCGCGGCGCCCGCGACCGGCGCCGGTGGCGTCAGCGTCTCGGCGTGGACTCCCCCGCCGGCGGGATGGCCACGTCCGCGACGACGCGGACGACGAGATCGCCCATCGCCCGGAGCGCGGCCAGCGCCGATGGACCGATCTCCAGCGCGAGCAGGGGCGAGGGGTCGAAGCGCCGCACGAGCTTGAAGTCGGTGCCGGCCAGCCGGGCGAGAATCTCGTCCTGCCCGCGCGCGACCGGCGGTCGCACCTCGACGAGCACGCGGGTGGGACCGCGGCTGACGTCTTGCTCGACTCGCGGATCGACGCTCACCGATGTCGCCCCTGTCGCCGCGCACGCGGCGACGACCAGCGGGATCAGGATCAAAGCTCTTGCGATCTTCATCCGCGACGGCTCAGCGCGCGACGGCACGCTCCTCCTGCCACAGACCGAGCGCGCGAATAGCCGGCTCGTCGTCGAACGAGAACAGACACGCCGGCTCGCTGCCGCTGGCGTTGTCGTGCTCGATCCAGTGCCACGGCGGTGCGACGAAGGTGTCGCCGCGCTCCCACGCCAACTCGGTGTCGCCGACGCGGCTTTGCCCGCGGCCCTCGATCACGTGGAACACGCGCGAAGCGGTCGACCGGCCGGCACGCGCGTGCCCGCCGGGACGCAGCCAGTGCGCGTTGGCGCCCAGCGTCGGCAGCGGCGGCGCGCCAGTGATCGTGAGGTAGGCGCGCGTCACCAGACGATCTTTCGGCGTGCTGGCGGCGAGCCCTTCCAGCGCACGCCGCGTCTGGCGCCAGGGCCAGCGGAACTCGGCCTCCGCGCCATCGCTCGCCGGCTCCGGCGTCCGTGCCGGCCGCGTCGGCGACACCCAGGACGCGGCGAACGCGCGCACCATCGGGATGTCGAGGCCGTCCAGCCAGACCACGGGCTCGGCACCTTCGTGGCCGTGATCGTGCCAGCGCATCGGCGGTGTGATGATGAAGTCGCCCGGCTCCATCGCGCACTTCACGCCGTCGACCGTCGTGAACGCGCCTTCGCCGTCGACGACGAGGCGCAGCGCGGAGGGCGTGTGATGGTGGCTCGGCGCCGTCTCGCCCGGCAGAATCACTTGCAGCCCGGCGTAGAGCGTCGCTGTTGCGGAGTACGTCCCCTTCAGGCCGGGGTTTTCGAGCACGAGCACGCGGCGCTCCGCCTGTTCGAGCGGCACGAGCCGCGCCGCCTCGTGCAGCAGCGGCCGCGCGTCGCGCCACGACCAGCGGTGCGGCACCGCCGCCGTGGTGCGCTCCTTCGGCAGCAGCACGTGCAGCGCCGTCCACAGCGGCGGCAGCGACTGCGACTCGAGCTCGCGCGAGTAGGTCGACGGCAGCGTCGCGTCGCGCGTGACCAGGCTCGCCATCACGTTCCTCCTGCGGGATTGACCGATGATACACCGTGCTAGACTGCCGCCGATGCGCTTCGAGGTGGAGGTCTACAAGAACGACCTCGGGGAGTGGGTGGCCGAGGCCGTCGAGTACAAGGTCACCGCCACCGGCCGCACCGAGAGCGAAGCGCTCGCGCGCGTGATGGACGCGCTCGCCGCGCACTTCAAGCAGACCGCCAAGCGCTAGCTAGCCCGCGTCCGTCGCGACGACCGTCAGCGCGCGCGGCAGCACCTCGATCTCCACCGGCGTCGTTCCCAGCGGATCACCGTCCACCTGCACCGGCACGGGCACCGCGGCGTCGACGGTGAGGCGCGTCGCACGCCCGGCTCGCACGTCGGTGCGCGCGAGATGGCGGCGACGCCATACCGCCCACGTATAGGCCGCCGCCGCGACGAGCCCGCGGCGCTCGAACATCACCCAGTCCAGCGCGCCGTCGTCGGCGCGCGCATCCGGCGCGAGCGGCAGCCCGAGCGCGTACGCGGGCGCGTTCGCGACGATGCAGTAGGCGCCGCTCGTCGTCGTGTCGGTCGCCACGATGCGCACCGGGGCGTGGCGATACGTAGCCAGCGAAGCGGCGATCGGCGCGACGTACGAGCCGCGCCGCACGCGACGCAGCGCCTCGCCTGACGCGCGCCACGCCGCCATACGGCGAACCACCTCGGCGTCCAGGCCCGCGGTGAGCATCAGCGCGAACAACCGGCTGGCACCCGGCAGCGATGCGCGGCCCAGGTCGACCGCGCGCGTGCGACACGCGTCGAGCGCGCGCGCGAGCGCGGCGGGATCGTCACCGAATCCGAACGCGCCCGCGAACAGGTTTTCGTTGCCGGCCGGCAACACCGCCAGCGGCGTGCCCGCGGGCAGCTCGTTGATGACCTGCGCGATGGTGCCGTCACCGCCCGCGGCCACGACCGCGCGGCAGCCGGACATGGCCGCGCGGTCGTTCAGCGCCGCCGCGCGCTCGCGCGCGTCCCACACGACGCGCGCCCGCTGTCCGAGCGCGGCAAGCTCGCGGACGAGCGTCTCGACGTGGCGGCGGTTGTCGGAGGCGCCGCTGTAAGGATTCGCCGCGACGATGATCATCGTCGCCGCGAGTATAGCGAGGCCCGCGCGTGATGCAGGGCCGCTCGTGTTTATCAGCCGAGCGGACGCTCCACGATGGCGAGCGGCCCCGTCCCCTCCGTGTAGCGGACCTCGCGGACGCCGAGCAGGCGCCGCAGCTGCGTCGCTTCCACCTTCATCGGGCCGGGATTCGGGGCCGCACCCGGTGCGGGCTGCGGGAACGCGGTCGAGCGCGCCGAGTGGAACGTGATCGTCCCCTCGACCTTCTGCAGCACCTGGTGGATGTGGCCGTTGAGCGCGGTGACGGAGCCGAAGCGCCGCAGCATCCCGATCACCTGCTCGCCGTCCGCGGTGGTCCAGCCCCAGGCCGGGTACACGGCCCACAGCGGCACATGGGAGAAGACGACGATGGGCGTGCTGCTCGGCTGCGCCGCCAGATCCCGGCGCACCCACGCGAGCTGCTCGTCGCCGAGAGCGCCGCCGACGCCGGGTGTGTACGAGAGCACGTTCACCAGGCCGACGAAGTGCACGCCGCCATAATCGAATGACTGGTAGCCGCGACCCTCGTACGTGCCCGCCCCGTAGCGGGCGAGATAGTCCTTGCCGCCATCGAGCGCGACGTCGTGCTCACCGGGAACGTAGAAGATCCGCTCCGTCTTCACCGCCTTCAGGGACTCCGCCAGTGTGTCGAACGCGCCCGCCTTCTGAGCGTGCGACAGGTCGCCGGTGTGCAACAGGAAGGCCGGGCGCTGGTCGAGCGCGTTGATCCCGTCGATCGAGTCCCTCAGCGTGCCGAGTGCGTCGCGGTTGGCCTCGCCGCTGAATCCGACGTGCGTGTCGCTGATCTGCGCGAACGTGAAGTCGGCGGCGGCCGCATCCGCTTCGCCGAGCGCGCTCGCCGACAATACGCCGCCTCGCGCCGCCCAAACGAGCGCGGTGCCGCCCCAGGCCAGACACTGCATGAACGCTCGCCGCTGCATGGTTGGTCCTCCGGGCGTGCCCATCACTTCACGACGACGGTCGCCGTCATGTGGGGATGGAGCGCGCAAAAGTAGGTGTAGGTTCCAGGCGCGTTGAAGCGGTGCGCGTACGACTCGCCGTGTTCGAGACCCGACGAGGTGTACCTCCGATCGAGCGCCGTGACGGTGTGTGACTCGTCGTCGCGGTTCGTCCACACGACCGTGGTGCCGACCGGCACCTCGAGGCGTGCCGGCGAGAACGCGAACTGCTGGATCTCGACGCGTGGCGTCGCCGCGTGCGCGGTGTCGGCACACGCGAGCGCTACGCTGAGCGCTGCCGTGAGAGCGGTACGAGTCATGATGGCCTCCTTCACCCTCGCCAACGCAGCGCCGCGCCGCCCGTTCCCATTCCGCGCACATGGAACGAATTCGGCGCGCGCGCGTTGCGGACAGTGACGGCGGTGCGGACGGTGCTATGGTGCCGGCATGCATGAGGACCTGGCGCGCGAGGCGCTCGGCCACGTGGACGCGCTCTACAAGCTGGCGCGCTATCTCACCGGCCGCGACGCCGATGCCGAGGACCTCGTGCAGGAGACCTACGCTCGCGCGGTGGCGGGCGCGGCGGGCTTCACGCCGGGCACGAATCTGAAGGCGTGGCTGTTCCGCATCCTGCGCAACACGTTCATCAGCGTGTACCGACGGCGCCGCGCGAGCCCGGAGGTGAGCGGCCTCGACGTCGCCGACGCGCCCGCCAGCGAGGAGTGGCTGCGCGACGACGTCGAGCTGGACCGGCTGCGCAAGGTCGTGGCGGAGGAGATCGAGGCGGCGCTGATGAGCCTCTCGGAAGAGGCGCGCACGGTCGTGCTCCTCGATCTTGAGGACTTGAGCGAGGTGGAGATGGCGGCGGTGCTCGAGTGTCCGGTCGGAACCGTCAAGTCGCGGCTGGCCCGCGCCCGCGCCGTGCTGCGCCGCCGACTGCGGGACTACGCGCGATGACCGACACCGAGCGCGAACGAGCGGTCGAGATTGCGCTGACCGAGGCGCTCCACCGTCTGCCCGAGCGTCGCGCGCCGGCCAGGCTCGTGCGACGCGTCGAGCGCGTACTCGAGGCCCCGGCTCCCCGCCGGCCGCGCTGGCGCTGGGCGCTCGCGCCGGCGTTGGCGGCCGCCGCGGTGCTGCTGGTCGCGGCGCCCGTCGTACTCTACCAGCGCACCGCCGCGACACGCGCGGCCACGGCCATGCTGGTGAGCGAGGCGATCGGCGATCACCTGCGCATCGTCCAGGCCCAGCGGCCGCTGGAGGTCGAGAGCGACGACAGCCATCGTGTGCGTCCGTGGTTCGAGGGGCGGCTCGAGTTCTCGCCGGTGCTGCCGTTCAGCGGCGACCGCGACGTGCCGCTGCGCGGCGGCGCGCTCGCGTGGTTCGTCGATCGCAAGGCGGCGGCGTTCGTCTACGGCCTGCGCCTGCACACCGTCACGCTGTTCGTGTTCCGTCCCGACGGTCTGCCGTGGCCCACCACGGGCGGCGAGCGGGTGGGCGCACGCGAGGTCCACCGGACGAGCGAGCGCGGCTTCACCGTGGTGCTGTGGCGCGCGCACGGCCTCGGCTACGCCCTCGTGTCCGACGCCGATCCGCGCGAGGTGATGCAGCTCGCGGCGCGCTTCGGCGGCGCCTGACGCCGTTCGCGCGGGGAGTATCATAACCATCGACGATGAGCGGCGCGCTGACGGGAGTGCGCGTGATCGACTGCTCGCGGCTGATCGCCGGCGGTGTACTGGCCACCGTCCTCGCCGACTACGGCGCTGACGTCATCAAGGTCGAGAACCCCCGCGGCGGCGATCCGCTCCGCACGTGGCTGCGCGAGCGCGGCGAGTTGTGGTGGAAGGTCTACGCGCGCGGCAAGCGGGCCATCACGCTCAATCTCACCGATCCGCGCGGGCAAGCGCTCCTCAAGCGACTGATCCGCGACGCCGACGTGCTGATCGAGAATTTCGTCCCCGGCACGTTCGAGCGCTGGGGGCTCGGCTGGGACGTGCTCTCCGCAGAGAATCCGCGGCTCGTCTTCGCGCGCGTGTCGGGATGGGGCCAGGACGGTCCGTATCGCGACCGCCCCGGCTTCGGCACGATGGCCGAGGCGATGAGCGGCTTCGCCCACACCACCGGCGAGCCCGAGGGCCCCCCCACGCTGCCCTCGTTTCCGATGGCCGACATGGTGGCCGCGCTCGCGGGCTGCAACGCCGTGCTCGCGGCGCTTCGCCATCGCGACCAGGTGTCGGGCCGCGGTCAGGTCGTGGACATCTCGCTCTACGAGCCGCTCTTGGCGGTGCTCGGCCCGGACGCGGCGGGCTATGCGCTGGACGGCACCGTGCGCGAGCGGCGCGGGAACACGTCGGACAACGCGAGTCCCCGCGGGACGTATCGGACGATCGACGACAAGTGGGTCGCGCTCTCGGCGTCCACGCCGGCCTCGGCGAAGGCCGTGTTCACCGCGCTCGGCCTCGGCGAGCTGCTGGAGGACCCGCGCTTCGCGACGAACGACGCCCGCGTCGAGTACAGCGAGCTGGTGGACGCCACGCTCGCACGCGCCATCGGCCAGCGCACGCTGAAGGAGATGCGCGCGCTGTTTGAGGAGCGCGAGCTCACCGCGTGTCCCGTCTACGACATCGCCGACATCACGCGGGACCCGCACGTCGTGGCGCGCGGCGTTCTGATCGACGTGCCGGACCCGGCGCTCGGTACCGTGCGCATGACGGCGCCGACGCCGCGGCTGTCCGCGACGCCAGGCGAGGTGCGCTGGACAGGCCCCGCGCTCGGCGCGCACAACCGCGACGTTTACGGCGCGCTCGGCGTGGGCGACGCAGAGCTCGAGCAGCTGCAGCGCGACGGCATCGTATGACGACGGCGCTCATGGTCGCTGGCGTCGTGGTCATCGCGCTGCTCGGCCCCGCGGCGGCCGCCGACTACACCGGGCCGCTCATCGATGCCCACGCGCACCTTCCCAACGCCGCCGCCATGGACGCCTACGTCGCGGCGATGAAGCGCCACAACGTCCGCAAAGTCGTGCTGCTCGGCGTCGGCGACCTGCAGCCGGGCGAAGGCCAGTGGATCGAGGGCGCCGCGAAGAAGTATCCGGATCTCGTCGCGGTCGGCGCGCGCGTCCCCGATCCGACGAGCATGGCGGCCGCCGGCCAGCTCGACGTCGAGCTGGCGCGCACGAAGGCGCGCGTGATGGGCGAGGCGCACATCCGTCACGTCGAGCGCAAGATCGAGCGCGACCCGTCGGCGCCCGCGTTCATGCAGATCCTTCAGCTCTCCGCCCAGCGCGGCGTGCCGATCGTGATCCACAACGATCTCAATCCCGCCACCTCGGCGTCGCTGGAGGCTGCGCTGGCGGCGCATCGCCAGGCAACCATCGTGCTGGCGCATGCCGGTGGCGCGAAGCCGGCCGCCCTCGACGGGCTGCTTGCCCGCAACGCCAACCTCATGATCGATCTCTCGGGCATGCATTTTGAGCGCAGGCCGGCGCTCGCCAAGGAGAAGGGGCCGCTCGACCCGGCCTGGAAGGCGCTCATCGTCAAGCGGCCGGATCGGTTTCTCATCGGTCTCGACGCGTGGGTCGCGCGCCTGTTCGAGCCCGCAGCGCTGGACCGCTTGATGACGTGGACGCGGCGCGTGCTCGGCGAGCTGCCGCCAGAGATCGCTGAGCAGGTCGGCTGGAAGAACGCCGCCACGCTCTACCAGCTGGACTGACGTGACGGCCAACGCGAACCCGTTCGCGCGCACCACCGCCTGGTCGCTGCTCGAGACCGTCGCTGTGCGCCACGGCCAGCGCGAGGCCATCGTCTTCGGCGACGAGCGGCTCACGTTCGCCGGCCTGCGGGACCGCGCACGCGCGTTTGCGGCTGGGCTCGCCGCGCTCGGCCTGGGCACAGGCGACGCCCTCGGGATCTGGCTGCCGAACCGCCCGCTCTGGTTCGTCGCGCAGTACGCAGCGGCAAGCCTCGGCATTGTCGTCGTCGCGCTCAATCCGCGCTATCGCGCGCACGAGCTGTCCTACATCCTCGCCCAGTCCAACGCGGCGGCGCTCCTGCTCACCGACCGGCTCGGGCCCATCGACTACTTCGACACGCTCGAGGAGCTGCTGCCCGAGCTCGCCGACGCGGTACCGGGCGAGCTGGCGAGCACGCGCCTGCCCAAGCTGCGGCACGTGATCGTGGACGCCGACGACGTCTATCCGGGGTGCCACCGCGTGAGCGACCTGATGGACGCCGGCGTGGGAACGCCGGCCGCGATCGGGCCCGACGACACGTTTACGATCCTGTACACGTCCGGCACGACGTCCTTCCCCAAGGGCGCGATGATCTCGCACGCCAACTGCATCCCGCACGGCTGGAACGTCGGTGAGACGCTGCGGCTCACCGCCGCCGACCGCGTGCTGCACGCGCTGCCCGCGGCCGGCACCTGGGGCGGTGTCAACATTCCGCTCACCGCGTGGAGCCACGGCGCGTGCCTGGTGCTGATGGACGTCTTCGATCCCCTGCGCGCGCTGCAGCTGATCGAGCGCGAGCGCTGCACGGTCTTGAACGCGGTCGACAGCATGCTGATCCCGCTGCTGGACCATCCCGACCTCGGCCGCCGGAATCTCTCCTCGCTCCGCACCGGCGGCGTGGCGGCGGTCGGCGGTGGCCGTCAGGGCCTGCTCGAAGAGGTGCTGGAGCGTCTGGTCCCGCTGGCGTTTCACCCGTACGGGATGACGGAGGTCAACGCGATGTCGCTGGTGCACAGCCTCGACGAGCCGGCCGCGGAGCGGCTCGTGCCGGGCGTATGGCCGGTGCCGGGGCTGCAGGCCCGGATCGCGCACCCGGACACCGGCGTGCCGTCCGAGGCCGACGTCGAAGGCGAGCTGCAGTTTCGTGGTCCGCTGGTGACGCGCGGGTACTACGACAAGCCGGACGAGACGAAAGCCGCGTTTACCGCCGACGGCTGGTTCAAGAGCGGCGACCTCGGCGTGCAGGATCGCGCCGGCCGCGTGATCTTCCGCGGTCGGCTGAAAGAGACACTGCGCATCAGCCACCACATGGTCGCGCCCGGGGAGATCGAGGCGTTCCTGATGGAACATCCGGCGGTCGCGCAGGCGTTCGTGGTCGGCATTCCCGACGCGAAGACGAACGAGGCGCCGGTCGCCTACGTTATCCGCAAGCCCGGCGCGGCGGTCACGGAAGACGCGTTGCGCGCCTGGTGCCACGGCAGGATCGCCTCGTTCAAGATTCCGCGCGGCGTGCGCTTCGTGGATGACGTGCCGCGCACGCCGAGCCCGCACGGCGACAAGGTGCAGCGCGTGAAGCTGCGCGAGCAGGCATCGCGGGATTTCGTACGATGACGCTGCGCACCCCGCTCTGCAGCCTGCTCGGAATCGAGTATCCGATCTTGCAAGCGGGCATGGCCGGCGCCGTCGGTCCCGAGCTCGTCGCCGCCGTCTCCAACGCCGGCGCGCTCGGCATTCTCCCGGGGCTCAACGTCCCACCCGACCGGCTGCGCGAGCACATCCGCAAGGTCCGCACGCTCACCGACCGGCCCTTCGGCGTGAACCTGTGGCTGCACTCCGACATGTGGCCTCCGGCCGACGTGCGCCGCGTTCCCGCGGCCACCATCGCGACGGTGCGCGCGACCCTCGACGGCATTCGCACCCGTCTCGGCCTGCCCGGCTCGACCGCTGCGCCGACATCGAGCCCCGACATCGTCGGCGGCGCCTTCGAGGTCATCGTCGAGGAGCGCGTTCCCGTGTTCACGGCGGCGGTCGGCGAGCCGTCGCCGGAGATGGTCGGCCGCTGCCACGAGCGCGGCATGAAGGTGATCGCGATGATCAACACGACGCGGCAGGCGCGCGTGGTCGAGGGCGCCGGAGTGGACGCGATCGTCGCGCAGGGCAGCGAGGCCGGCGGTCACCGCTCGGCCGGGGTCAAGTCGGATCGCGCCGCGGCGGCCGGCATCGGCGCGCTGGCGCTCGTGCCGCAAGTCGTCGATGCGGTCAGCGTGCCGGTCGTCGCCGCCGGCGGCATCGCCGACGGCCGCGGACTCGCCGCCGTCCTGGCACTCGGAGCGCAGGGCGCGCAGATCGGGACGCGCTTCGTCGTGACGCGCGAGGGCACCGCCGCGGAGTTCAGAAAGAAGGCCGTCCTCGAAGCCGAGAGCGAGGAGACGGCGCTCACCGACGTCGTCAGCGGACTCTGGTCGCGCTACATCCGCAACGCTTACATCGAGGAGTACGAGAAGACCGGCGCGCCCGTGCTGCCGGTGCACGTGCAGACCCGCTTCGCGCAGGACATCTTCGACGAGGCCGCCAAGCGCGAGGATCCCGCCTGGCTGCCGCTGGCCACGGGGCAGAGCGCGGGACTGGTCCACGATCTGCCCGGCGCCGCCGACGTCGTCGAGCGCATCGTGCGCGAGGCGCGTGCCGTGCTCGCGCGGCTGACGGCGTCGCCCTGACCACGGGCGACGGCCAGGGTAGAATGCGCCCCGTGAAGCTCGACGTCGGCATGCTCACCCACGACCTCACCTCGATTCCCGACTACGCGCGCAAGGTCGAGGCGCTCGGCTACGATTGTCTCTGGTCAGCGGAGACGCAGCACGATCCGTTCCTGCCGCTTGCCGTCGCCGCCACCGTCACATCGCGGATCAAGCTCGGCACGTCGATCGCCGTGGCGTTTCCGCGCAGCCCGATGATCCTCGCGCACATCGCCTGGGATCTCGCCAAGGCCTCGGGCGGCCGCTTCATCCTCGGCCTCGGGTCGCAGGTCAAAGGCCACAACGAGCGGCGGTTCTCGGTGAAGTTCGAGTCGCCCGCGCCGAAGATGCGCGAGGTCGTGCTGGCCATGCGCGCGATCTGGGACACGTGGCAGAACGGGACGAAGCTCGACTTCAAGGGTCGCTTCTTTCGCTTCGATCTCATGACGCCGTTCTTCAACCCCGGCCCGATCGAGCATCCGAGGATCCCCGTGTACGTGGCCGGCGTGAATCCCGCGATGTGTCGCGTGGCTGGCGAGGTCTGCGACGGCCTGCACGTGCACCCGTTCAACAGCCCGACGTATCTGCGCGAGGTCGTGCGGCCCGCCGTCGAGGAGGGCCGCGCCAAGGCCGGCCGCACCCACAGCGACTTCACGTATGTGACGGCGTCGTTCGTCGTCGTCGGCGACACCGACGCGGAGCTCGCGCAGCAACAACAGGCGGTCAAGCAGCAGATCGCGTTCTACGCCTCGACGCGCACGTACGAGCCCGTGCTCGCGGTGCACGGCTGGCAGGACCTCGTCCCCCAGCTGCATCGCAAATCCGTCGAAGGCGACTGGAAGGGTATGGCCGATCTCATCACCGACGAGATGCTCGACACCTACGCCGTCATCGGCTCCTACACGACGATCGCGGCGCGCCTCAAGGAGCGCTACGCGGGCCTGCTGGACCGCACGGCGTTCTACCAGCCGTACAAGCAGCCCACGCTCGACGACCCGCGCCTGCCGCGAGTCATCCAAGAGTTCAACGCATGAAGGCCCTGGCGTTTCACGAGTTCGGTGGTCCGGACAAGCTGCGCTACGAGGACGTTGCCGATCCCAAGATCAAGCCGCACGAGGTGCTCGTCCGCGTCAAGGCGTGCGCGCTGAACCATCTCGACCTTTTCGTCCGCGAAGGCATCCCCGCGCTGAAGACGCCGCTGCCGTTCTGGACCGGCTGCGACATCGCCGGCGACGTCGTGGAGGTCGGCGCCGCCGCCCAGGGCGTCAAGGTCGGCGACCGCGTCGCGGTGAACCCCAATCTCACGTGCGATCGCTGTGAGTTCTGCGCCGCCGGCGAGGACAGCCTGTGCGTGAAATACGGCATCCTCGGCGAGCACGTGCCGGGCGGCCTCGCCGAGCTGGTCGCCGTGCGCGCAGACAACGTGCTGCCCCTGCCCGCCCACATCAAATACGAGGACGCGGCGTCCTTCATCCTCACGAACATGACGGCGTGGCGCATGGTAGTGACGCAGGGTCGCGTGGGGCCGGGCCAGGACGTGCTCATCATCGGCGTCGGCGGCGGTGTGTCGTCCACCGCGGTGCAGATCGCAAAGCTCTGTGGCGCACGGGTGATCGTCACGTCGTCCAGCGACGCCAAGCTGGAGCGCGCGCGCGGGCTGGGCGCCGACGTCGGGATCAACTACAAGACGAATCCACAATGGGCCAAGGCGGTGTTCGACGCCACCGACAAGCGCGGCGTGGACGTCGTCATCGAGAATGTCGGCGCCGCCACGTGGAAGGATTCGATCCGCTCACTCAAGGGCGGCGGCCGGCTCGTGACCTGCGGCTCGACCTCCGGGCCCGTGGGCGAGACGCTGATCCCGCTCGTGTTCTGGAAGCAGGTCCACATCATCGGCTCCACGATGGCCAACCGCCAGGAGTTCAATGACGTCATGCGGCTGTTCTTTGCCGGACGCCTGAAGGCGATCATCGACGAGGTCGTCCCGCTCAAGGACGGCGCCGCCGCGCAGCAGCGGCTGGCCGAGGGCAAGCAGTTCGGCAAGATCGTCCTCACACCGTAGCGATGCGGTGGCGAGCCGGCCTCGCGTGCGCCGTGCTGGCCCTGGCGGCCGCGCGCCCCGCGGCTGCCGACGGTGACGCATTGTGGACGCTGCTGCGTGCCGGCGGACAGGTGATCATGCTCCGCCACGCCGGCACCGACGGGACTCCCGGCGACCCGCCGGGCGCCCGGTTCGACGACTGCGCGACCCAGCGGAACCTCACGGCGAAAGGCCGGGAGCAGGCCCGGAAGATCGGCGAGGCGCTCCGGGCGCGCGAGATTCCCATCGGCCGCGTGCTCTCCAGCCCGTGGTGCCGCTGCATGGAGACCGCGCAGCTCGCCTTCGGGCGCGCCGAGCCCCTGTTTCCCCTCCTCGGCGGGCCCCGAGATCCCGCGAGCATCGAGACGCGTGTCCGGGCGTTGCGGCCCCTGCTCGGGGCGGCGCCTGTCGGCGGCAACGTCGTCCTCGTTACCCACGCCTTCACGATCCTCGACGTGACCGGCGAGCGCTCGGCGGAGGGTGAGATGGTGATCTTCACCCCGCAGGGCGACGATCGCTTTACGCTCGCGGGCCATCTGATGGCCGGAGGCCCCCCACGATGAGACCGGCGCTGACGTGCGCGCTCGCCGCCCTCACCCTGTTGCCCGCGGCCGCGCTGGCCCACCACGGCTGGAGCGGCTACGACGCCAGCCAGGTGCTGAACCTCACCGGGACGATCCGCGAGGCCGGCTACGAGCACCCGCACGGCTTCGTGAAGCTGGAGACGCCGGACAAGACGTGGCTGGTTGTGCTGGCCCCGCCCTCGCGAATGGAGAACCGCGGCCTGCCGCGCGAGATGCTGACGCCGGGCACGAAGGCGACCGTCGTCGGCTATCCCAACCGCTCCGATCCCGGCGAGATGCGCGCCGAGCGCATCACCATCAGCAACAAGACCACCGAGCTGCGTTGACCGGTCCGCGCGCGGGCGCGTCCTGATGCACCCGCCGACCGGCCCCGCGTGGCTCGTCTGGCTCGAGACCTCGGGCGTCGCCGTGGCCATGCGACAGTGGGCCTGGCTCTACCCCATCGTCGAGATCGTCCACATCGTGGGCTTCGTCACGCTCGTCGGCGCGGCGCTCATGTTCGACGCGCGCCTGCTGGGCCGCTCGCGTCCGCTCGCGGTCAGCGCGCTCGAGCGTCACCTGCTGCCGTGGGCGCGCTGGAGCCTGCTGCTCGTCCTGCCGACGGGGGCCTTGATGTTTACCGCGCACGCGACGGAGATGGCATCGAATCCCGCGCTGCGCCTCAAGCTCCTGCTGCTCGCCGCGGCCTTCCTCAACGCCGGCGTGTTCCATCGCTGGCCGTTTCGGACTGTGAGCGACTGGGACACCGAGATCCGCGCGCCGCTCGCCGCGCGGGTCAACGGTCTGCTGTCGATCGCGCTGTGGGTGAGCGTGATCGCGTGCGGCCGGCTGATCGCCTACTTTTAAGGCACGCCGCCTCCACCACCCTGAAAAGTTGTTTGCGCCGCGCCGCCGTGTTTCACTCCAGTTCATGGGCCCCGTGAGCGAGCTCGACACGCCGGCCGTCACCGTTCGTCTCGACATCGTTGAGCGCAACATCCGCCGCGTGCACGAGCACCTGGCCCGTCACGGCATCGGCAACCGCCCGCACATCAAGACGCACAAGATCCCCGAGCTGGGACGCATGCAGATGGCCGCGGGCGCCGCGGGGATCACCTGCCAGAAGCTCGGCGAGGTCGAGGTCTTCACCGACGCCGGGGTCGCCGACGACGTGTTGCTGACGTTCAACGTCGTCGGCCGCGCCAAGGTCGACCGGCTGCTTGCGGTCGCCCGGCGGCTCAAGCGCCTGGCCGTCGTGTTCGATAACGAGGTCGTCGCGCGCGGTCTCGCCGAGGGCGCGCGGGCGGCGGGCACCGAGATTCCGTTCCTGATCGAGTGCGACACGGGCTTCGGCCGCAACGGCGTGCAGACGCCCGAAGCGGCGTTCGACCTGGCGCGGACGGCGATGAAGCTGGGCGGCCTTCGCTTCGAAGGCCTCATGACCTTCCCCAATCGTGAGCCGGGAACACGCGCGTTCTTCGAGCGCGCGCTGGAGCTGTTCAAGCGCGCGGGCATCGCGGTACCCGTCGTCTCCGGCGGAGGCACGCCGGCCATCTTCACCGCGCAGTCGATCCCGCAGCTCACCGAGCACCGCGCCGGCACCTACATCTACAACGACCGCATGGTGGTGGCCTCCGGCACGGCGACCTGGGACGACTGCGCGATGCGCGTGCGCTGCACCGTGGTGAGCCGGCCGACGGCCGATCGCGCGGTCCTCGACGCCGGCACGAAGGTCTTCACCTCCGACCTCTACACCGTCACGGGCTACGGCCAGCTGCTGGAGTATCCGGAGGCCAAGGTCGTGAATCTCTCGGAGGAGCATGGCGTGGTGGATCTGTCGTCGTGTCGCCGCCGTCCGGAGATCGGTGAGGTCGTGGAGGTCGTGCCGAATCACTGCTGCGTGGTGAGCAATATGGTCGATGAGGTCTACGGCGTGCGCGGCGGCACCGTCGAAGCCGTGTGGCCGGTGGCGGCGCGCGGCGAGGTGCGCTGAGCAATGGCCGCGAAGAAGACGCTCGCGATCCTGGTCGGCGGCGGCCCGGCACCGGGCATCAACGCGGTGATCGCGGCCGCCACCATCGAGGCGCGCAACCATGGCCTGCGCGTGCTCGGCTGCTACGACGGCTTCAAGTGGCTCGTGCAGGGCGACACCCAGCACGTCACCGAGCTGGAGATCAACGACACCTCGCGCATCCACTTCGACGGCGGCTCGATCATCCGCACCTCCCGCACCAATCCCAGCAAGTCGGCCGAGGGCATCCGCCAGGTCGCCGACGCGCTGCAGAGCCTGGGTGTGAACCACCTGATCACCATCGGCGGCGACGACACGGCGTATTCGGCGTCGCGGCTCGCCAAGCAGGTGCCGGGACTCACGGTAGCGCACGTGCCCAAGACGATCGACAACGACCTGCCGCTGCCCGGCGACATCGTCACGTTCGGATTCACGACGGCGTGCAATCTCGGCAAGGAGCTCGTCCGCAATCTGATGCAGGACGCGCAGACGACCGAGCGCTGGTTCTTCGTCACCGTGATGGGCCGCCACGCCGGCCACCTGGCGCTCGGCATCGGCGGATCGGCCGCGGCCACCCTCACCCTGATCGCCGAAGAATTCCCGCAGCCGCAGATCCCGGTCGACACCATCGCCGACACGCTCGAGGGCGCGATCATCAAGCGGCGGACGCAGGGACGCGAGCACGGCGTGGCCATCCTCTCCGAGGGGCTCGGCGAAAAGCTCGACCTCACCACGCTCGGCAACGTCGAGCGCGACGCCTACGGCAACGTGCGCCTGGCCGAGGTCGACCTCGGCCAGATCCTCAAGGACCGGGTCACGGCGAGCCTCAAGGGTCGCGGCGTGGACGTGACCATCACCGCCAAGGATCTCGGGTACGAGCTGCGTTGCGCCCCGCCGGGCGCGCACGACATCTCGTATTGCCGCAGCCTCGGCTACTGGGCCGTGCGGTTCCTGCTCGAGGGCGGCAGCAACGCGATGGTCACCATCCAGGCCGGCCGGCTCGTGCCGATTCCGTTCGGCCTCATGCTCGATCCCAAGACGGGTAAGGTCCGCGTGCGCTACGTCGACGTCGAGTCGGAGATGTACCAGACCCTCGCCGCGTACATGATCCGCCTCAAGCCGGAGGACCTGGCCGCGCCCGAGACGCTGGCCTCGCTGGCCAAGGCCGGCAACCTCTCGGAAACGGAGCTCCTCTCCCGCTTCGGTCCGCTGGTCGGCCGCGCCTGAGCGCTCGGCCCCTCGTGGGGCGCGGTACACTCTGACGATGCCTCGCCGCACCCGGCTCGAAGCGTCCGTCTACGTCGTCTTGATCGTGCTGGCCGCGCTGTTCATGGCCGCCGTGACGCGCGACGCGTGGCGCCTGATCGGCCGCCCCTGGGCGGGCTTTCCGGTGATGGACAACCTCCTCGTCGGCGTCGGCGGCTTGCAGCGCGAGCGCGTGGAGCCGCTCGATCTCGTGCGCGCGATCAACGGTCAGCTCATCAGCTCCTCGCGGGAGCTGCAGGACGAGATCGAGCGCCATCCGCCCGGCACGCGCATGCGCTACCTGCTCGTGCGCAGCGGCTCCCTGGTCGAGGAGGACATTCCGAGTCGGGAGATGACGCTCGGCATGTTCAGGCACTACGTCTTGCAGTATTTGCTCGGTGGAATCCTCGTCCTGGCGCTGGGTGCGCTGGTCGCGCTGCTACGGCCCAGCGGCTCCAGCACGCGTCTGTTCGTCGCATTCTGTCTCATCACGGTCGTCGTCAACGTCGGGTACTGGGACCTCTCGGGCACCCATCGCTTCACGAAGCTGTTCTTCGTGGCGTGGACCTTCCTCCCGGCGATCATTGCGCACCTGGCGCTGGTCTTTCCGGAGCGCACGTCGCTGGCCCGCCGGTGGCCGCGCGTGGTCTGGGTGCCGTACGTGCTCTCCGCGGTGTTGTGGCTGTGGCTGCAGGTCCCGATGTCGCGCGACTCGTGGACCGCCGGCGCAGGTCTGGTCGCGATCTACTGGACGGCAGCGCTCGTCGAGCTGCTCGTCGCGCTCGCGCACACCGCGCGCGTCGGCACCACCCGTCTCATGCGCCAGCGCGCGCGCGTGCTGCTGGCGGGCTTCGGTATCGGCTATCTGGCGCCGGTGGTCGGGACCACCGCGGAGGTCGTGCTCCACGAGCAGATCCCGTTTTTCCACGAGCTCTGGCAGCTCTCGTTGTTGTTCCCGCTCGCCGTCGCGTACGCCATCGTGCGATATCAGCTGTTCGACATCCGCGCCGTCGTCCGCGCCGGCACGATCTATTCGCTCGTCACCGCGCTCGTGGCGCTCGTCTACGCCGGCCTGCTCGCCGGTCTCAACGTGATCTTCGGGCGGCTGGACTTCTCGATGTGGGGCATGGTGGCGCCGCTCCTCGTCGCGTTCGTCGTCGCGCTGGTGATCAATCGCGTGTACTCGCGGACGCAGGCGCTCGTCGACCGGCTCTTCTTCCGCTCCCGATACAACGCGGGGCAGGCGCTCGTACGCCTCGCCGATGCCATGACCACCACGCTGGAGCTCGATCGCCTGGCCGCGCTCATCCGCGGGACCGTGGAGCAGGTGCTGCATCCCGAGCACGTGACGCTCTTCATGGCCCAGGACGAGCGTGGCGCGTTTCGACACGTCGGCGGCGGCGAGACGCTCGCCGCCGACGCCGTGCTGGCGACGTGTCTGGCGGGGCGGCGCGCTCCGCTGTCGCGCGAGACCCTGCTCGAAGACCCCGCCCTCGAGGACATCCGCGCCGCGTGCCTGGCGGATCTCGACGCGCTCGGTGCGGACGTCGCGGTGCCGATCGTGTTTCGCGATCGGCTGACGGCGCTGCTGGTGCTCGGCCCCCGGCGCGGCGACGTGCCCTACACCGCCGACGATCTGCGCAATCTGAAGATCCTCGCGACGCAGAGTGCGGTGGCCCTCGAGCACGCGCGCGCCTACCACGCCCTGCAGGCGGCGCTGCGGCGCGTGCAGATCCTCGAGTCGATCCGCGCGGGCCTGTCGAAGTTCGTGCCGCGGACGGTCCAGCAGCTCATCGAGGAGGCGCCGGAGGCCCCGGAGCTCGCCAAGCGCGAGACCGACGTGTCGGTGCTCTTCGTCGACATCGCCGGCTACACGCGGCTGTCCGGCCGCCTCGAAGCCGCGACCGTGGATCGTCTGGTCGAACGCTATTTCGGCGCGTTCCTGGACGAGATCCTCAAGAACGGCGGCGACGTCAACGAGACGGCCGGCGACGGGCTCATGGTCATCTTCCAGGAGGCCGACCCGCGCCGGCACGCGCGTGCCGCCGTCGCCACCGCGCTCGCGCTGGTCCGGCGTACGCGCGAGATCAACGCCGCCGAGCCGCTGGACGAGCCCATCGCGTTGCACGTCGGCGTCAACTCCGGCCGCGCCGCGGTCGGCGCGACGAAGATCGAGGGCACGGCCGGCACGCGGTGGACGTACACAGCGTCGGGACCCGTGACCAACGTGGCCGCCCGTCTGGCTGCGCTGGGCGACGACGCCATTTTCGTCGGCGACGCCACGGCGGCACGACTGCCGTCGCGAGCAGGGCTCGAGGATCTCGGCGACGTTCAGCTGCGCAACGTCGACGAACCGGTGCGCGTGTACCGCCTGCGCGTGTCCGAGCGCGTCCCCGCGGCCGTCTGACGGTCGAACGCTCGAGTCGGAATCGCTTACACCTACGCGCCGATAGGACGTACGTCCTCGAACGCTGTCGTCAGCGGCGCGCCGCGGCGAACCGCGCGAGGTGATGATCGGCGTCGCCGAACGCCTGCGCGATCATCGTCAGCCGTCGGAAGGTGTGGCTGATCTTCAACTCCTCGGTCATGCCCATGCCGCCGTGCAGCTGCACGGCCTCCTGGCTCACGTGACGGGCCGCGTCGGCGACCTTGATCTTCGCGGCCGAGACGACGCGCCGACGCTCGGCCGCATCCGCGGTCTCGACCTTCACGCACGCCAGGCACGCGATCGAGCGCGCCTGCTCGTACGAGATCAGGATGTCGACCATGCGGTGCTGCAGCGCCTGGAACGAGCCGATCGGCACACCGAACTGACGTCGCGTCTTCAGGTAGTCGAGGGTGGCGTCGTGGGCGTACTTGATGGCGCCCACGGCTTCCGCACACAGCAGCACGGTCGCGTAATCGACAACCTCCTCGAGTAGCGCGAAGCCCGCGCCCTCGGCGCCTAACAGACTTTCGGGACCCACGCGCACGCCGGACAGACGAATGTCGGCGAGGCGGAGATTGTCGAGCCCACGGTATTCGACCAGCTTCACGCCCGGGCTGTTGCGCTCGATCAGGAACAGACTGATGCCACGCGCACCCCCGGGACTGCCGGCGGTTCGAGCGGACACCACCAGCTGATCGGCGCAGCCGCCGTGCAGCACCGCGCGCTTGTCACCCTCGAGCACCCAGCCGTCGCCGGACTTCGTCGCGCGCGTGCCCACGTGCGCGAGGTCCCAGCGCGCCTCCGCCTCGGTCTGGGCGAACGCCATCTTCAGCTTGCCCTGGATGAGCGCGGGCAGGATGCGGGCGCGCTGCGCCGCGCTGCCGCCGCGCGCGACGAAGCGGCCGCCCAGGCCGACTGTCGCGAGATAGGGCTCGACGACGAGCGCCTCGCCGAGCGCCTCCATCACGACCAGCATGTCGACCGTGCTGCCTCCAAACCCGCCGTGCTCCGCGTCGAACGGCACGCCGAGAATGCCCATCTCGGCCAGCGCCGCCCAGACGTCTTCGCTGAACCCTACCGGCGAGGCGATGATCTTGCCGCGCGCGTCGAACGAATACCCCGTGCCCAGGAACTTGCGCAGGGTCTCGGAGAGGAGCCGTTGCTCGTCGCTGTACTCGAAATCCATCGTGCCCTCCCCTACAGCCCGAGCGTCGCCTTGGCGATGATGTTGCGCTGGATCTCGTTCGAGCCCGCGTAGATCGTGGCCTTGCGGACGTTGCAGTAGCGCGGAAACAGGGCGGCCGTGAACGCGTCGAACGGCGCATCCGGGGTGACCGGCCGGAAGATCGGCGCCAGCGGCCCGGCCGTCTGCATCATGAGCTCGGTCAGCGTCTGCTGGATCTCGGTGCCCTTGATCTTGAGCAGCGAGACCTCGGCGCCGGGCGGCCGGCTACCTCGCAGCTGGTCGAGGAAGCGCAGATTCGTGATCTCCAGCGCCATCAGCTCGACTTCCACGCGCGTGAGGCGATCGCCGAAGCGCGGGTCGTCGAGGAGACCGGCGCGCGCGGCCAGCTCCTTCACGCGCGCCAGCTCCCGCTTGCAGACGGCGATGTTGCCGGTGCCCATGCGCTCGTAGCCGAGGAGGAACTTCGCGACCGTCCAGCCCTTGTTCTCCTCGTGGACCAGGTTGTCGGCCGGCACCTTCACGTCGTCGAAGAAGACTTCGTTCACCTCGCGGCTCTGATCCAGGAGCACGATCGGCCGCACAGTGATACCGGGCGACTTCATGTCGACCAGCAGGAACGAGATGCCGTCCTGCCGCTTTTCGGTCTTGGGATCGGTGCGCACGAGGCAGAAAATCCAGTCGCCGTAATGACCGAGCGTCGTCCAGATCTTCTGCCCGGTCACGACGTAATGGTCGCCCTCGCGCACGGCGCGCGTCTTGAGCGACGCCAGGTCCGAGCCCGCGCCGGGCTCGGAGTAGCCCTGCACCCAGAAATCGTCGCCGTTGTACATGCGCGGCAGGAACCGCTGCTTCTGCGCGTCCGTGCCGAAGCGCAGCAGCACTGGCGCGCACATGCGCACGCCGAAGGGCACGACGAGCGGACACCCGGCCGCGCCGCACTCCTCCTCGAAGATGTAGCGCTGGACGACGGTCCAGTTGGTGCCGCCCCACTCCTTGGGCCAGTGCGGCGCGATCCAGCCCTTCTTCGCCAGGATCTTGTGCCAGCGCAGCAGATCATCCTTGGACAGCTCGCGGTAGCTCAGGACCTTGTCGCGCAGGTCGTTCGGGAGATTGGCGCCGATCCAGGCGCGGACCTCGTCACGAAACGCCGTTTCCTCGGGCGAGTAGTTCAGGTCCATCGTCGGGCTCCTCTCAAGCGTCTCGCGCCAGCTCGAGCACCCGCCCGAGATTGGCCAGCCGCGCGTCGAGCGTATCACCGGCCGGCTCCACGCGGATCGTGCGGATCCCCGCACGCCGATAGAGCGCCAGGCGCTCACGGATCATCGCCGGCGTTCCGAGCAGGTTGGTTTTGAGCACCAGCTCGTTCGGCACGCGGGCAGCGGCTTCGTCGCGGCGCCCCTCCAGCCACAGGCGCTGCACCTCGGTGGCGACGTCCGTGTAGCCCGCACGCCGATAGGCGTCGTTGTAGAAGTTGATGCGGCGCGAGCCCATGGCACCCAGGCTGAACGCCAGTCCCGGCTTGCGCGGCGCGATCAGCTTGTCCACGTCGTCACCGAAGGAGACGACACCGGCCGACACGTGCAGATCGAGCGCATCGAGCGATCGCCCGGCGCGCTTTGCGCCGGCGACGAGATGGTCGAGAAACACACCGGCGTGCTCGGGCATGAACGAGGTGCCGAGCCAGCCGTCGGCGATCTCACCCGTCATCTCGAGGCTCTTCGGCGACAGCGTCGCCAGATAGATCGGGATGCCGGCGCGCGGCTTCGCGGCGGCGCGCAGCGCTTTGCCGTCGCCCCCCGGCAGCGGCAACTCGTAGATCTCGCCTTTGTACGTCAGGCGCTCACCGGCGATGGCGCGCTTGACGATCTCGACGGTCTCGCGCAGACGCCGTGCCGGGCGATCGAAGCGGACGCCGTGCCAGCCTTCGATCACCTGCGGGCCGCTGACGCCGAGCCCCAGGCGAAAACGGCCGTTCGACATCGACGCGAGGCTGAGGGAGGTCATCGCAATGAGCGCCGGCGTGCGGGTGCCCGCTTGCATGATCGCGGTGCCGAGGCCGATGCGTGACGTTCGTGCCGCGAGAAACGCCAGCGGCGCGACCGCGTCGTGGCCCCATGCCTCGGGCGTCCACACGGATTCCGCACCGAGGCGCTCGGCTTCGACGACGTACGCGCTGCCGTCTATCCAGTCCTCGGTGGAGAGCCGCAGCGAGATGGCGACGTTCATCTGGACGCCGCAGTGGAGGGTGGCGGTGTCGCGCCGAAGGCCGCCGCGATCTTGCCGAGCTGCCCGGCGTGATCGAGATCGTGCAGCCGCGTGAACAGTAGCGTCTCGCGCCAGTTCAGCGGCCCGAAGAACGGATGCTCGATCGTGACGTCCAGACGCGCCTTCGGATCTGCGGCGCGCACGCGCTCGAACAGGGTCGTGCGCTGCTTGCCAAGAGCCTCGAGCCACTCCTCGGCCGTGCGCAGCGGAGCATTTTCGACGCCGCGCCCGCCGCCCCGCGGCGGCGCGGGGCGCCCGTCCAGCACCGCCACGATGCCACCGCCGAAGTACCGGTCGGCGGTCAGCACGTGCGAGAGCACCTCGTTCGCGCTCCACTCCTCCGGCTCCGGCCGCTCGGCGAAACGCGCGGCGGGTACCGTGCGCGCCGCCTTTCCCAGGTCGGCCATCGCGGCCTCGACTTTGGCAATGATCTCAGCCGGCGTCTGCTTGGCGCCCTGCGCCTGGAGATACCCTCGAATGCGCTCCTGCTCTTCGTTCATCGTGCGGTCTCATAGCCCGGATCGCCGGGATTGAACACCTGGCGCGTCCCGTCGGGCAGGAATACGACGCGCGGCCGGATCGTCGTGACCGTGCGTCCGCGCAGCCGCCCCAGCGCGTCAGCTGTGGACGCCGCATCGGCGAACAGCATCAGGTTCTTCACGGTCGGGTTGCGTAGCGAGAGCTCGCCGCGCTTCTGGGCCTCGAGCGCTTCGGTCGGTGAGAGCCACCGCAGATCGGTGACCTCCTTGTCGTCGCCCGTCGCGCTCTGCTCCCGCGGCATCGGTGCGGCGAAGAAACGTGTGTCGAAGCGCAGCGGATTGCCTTCCGGCGTGATCCAGTGAGCGAAATAGACGAGCCGGTCGGTGGCGAGCCGCAGGTCTTCGGCCTTCACGAGCTCCCAGAACGCGCGGTTGTCCGCCTGGCAGGCGCGCCGGCACGCGCTGAGTGTCGAGGACGCCACGCGAACCGGCCCGCCGTCGGCGGACGTCGCGAGCAGCACGCCGACTTCTTCGAAGGTCTCGCGGATGACGCCAATCCAGTGCGCGAGCGCCAGCTCGGTATCTTCGAGATCGAGCGTCTTCGCCGCTGTCGCCGCATCGAGTCCCGTGCACCAGCGAATCGCGTCCGGCGGATTGTCCTCGCGCGTGAGCTTGCCGCCCGGGAACACGAAGTCGCCCGCGGCGAACTTGCTCTTGGCGTGACGCTGCATCAGCAAGATGTCGAAGTCCCCGGCGGGGCGATCGCGAAGCAGCACAAGCGTGGCGGCGGGGACCGGAATGACGGCCTGAGGTTTGACGGGCACGGCGTAGTGTGACACGATGGCGCGCGGTTGTCAGTCCCTCGAAGGAGGCTCGCCGCTCATGGGCGCAGAAGCGAATCTGAAAGCCAAGAACATCACTCTGCCTACACCGCCCGCGCCGATGGCGAACTACGTCACGGCCGTGCGCGTCGGCAACCTCCTGTTCCTGGCGGGCCACGGTCCGATTCGCGGCAGCGACGGCCGCATGGCGCGCGGCAAGGTCGGCAAAGACCTGTCGACGGAGCAGGGCGCGCAGGTCGCGCGCGAGGTTGGGCTGAATCTTCTGGCGACGACCAAGGCCAACCTCGGCAGCCTCGACAAGGTCAAGCGTATCGTCAAAGTGCTCGGGATGGTGAACTGCACGGACGACTTCGGCGACCAGCCCAAGGTGATCAACGGCTTCTCCGACCTGATGGTCGAAGTCTTCGGCGAAACGATCGGCAAGCACGCGCGCTCGGCCGTCGGCATGGGCTCGCTGCCGGTGCAAATTCCCGTCGAGATCGAAATGATCGTCGAGGTCGAGTAGATGACCGTCCTGCTCGACCTCGCGGTCACGGCCATCTCGCTCGCGTTCCTGACGATCCTCGGCATCATCAGCGGCGTCGCGCTTCCGGGACTCTTCATCGCCGCGGCCGCGCCGTGGCTCGACTGGGTCATCCCTATCCGCGACAGCCGCGCCTGAGCGCGGCGCGCTCGACCTAGATGGGCGCCAAGTATTTCGGCGCCGCCGTCCGGCGCCGCGAGGACCCGCGCTTCCTGCGCGGCGAAGGGCGCTTCATAGACGACGTGACGCTGCCCGGCCTGCTGCACGCGGCGTTTCTGCGCTCGCCTCACGCCCACGCCACGCTGACGCGCGTCAGGACCGACGCGGCGAGAACGATGCCCGGCGTCGTCGCGGTCTTCACGCACGCCGACCTGGCGCGCTGGATGAAGCCGCTGCCGCTGTTCGGTGCTCCGCCACCCGGTCTCGCGGCCGCGGTGAAGTTCGACATCCGCCAGGCGCCGCAATACGCGCTGGCGAAAGAGCGCGTGCGCTACGTCGGCGAGATCGTCGCCATGGTCGTCGCCGATGACCGCGGCCGAGCAGAGGACGCCGTCGAGGCGATCGAGGTCGAGTACGCGGCGCTGCCCGCGGCGGCCGACATGCTCAGCGCGGCCGAGGCTGGCGCGCCGCTCGTGCATCCGGAGTGGGGCACCAACGTCGCCGTCGCCTTCCGCCACGCCATCGGCAACGCGGACCGCGCGCTGGCGTCGGCGGACGTCGTGATCGAGGAGACGTTCCGCATCCAGCGCTACGTCGGCATGCCGCTCGAGGGGCGCGGCGTGGTGGCGGCGTGGGACCGTCGCGACGGCGCGCTGACGACCTGGAACAGCACCCAGGTCTCTCACTTCGTGCAGCAGGGGCTCGTGACGGCCCTTGAGCTACCGCCGCATCGCGTGCGGGTCATCGCCCCGGACGTCGGCGGAGGCTTCGGCACCAAGGCGTCCGGCTACGCCGAGGACGCGCTGATCCCAATCGCCGCGCGCGTGCTGGGACGGCCCGTGAAGTGGATCGAGGACCGGCGCGAGCACATGATGGCCGCCGCGCACGCTCGACACCAGACGCACACGATTCGTCTCGGCGCCAGACGCGACGGCACCATCGTCGGGCTCGCCGATCGCATCTCGCTCGACCTCGGCGCCTACAACGTATGGGGCATCGTGCTGCCGTACAACACCGTCGCGCATCTGATCGGCCCTCATCGCATTCGGGACATGAGCGTCGAGGTCAAGGCCGTCGTCACCAACAAGACGCCGAACGCGCCGTACCGCGGCGCGGGTCGGCCCGAGACCGTCTTCGCCATGGACCGCGCGGTGGACTGCCTGGCGCGCGCGCTGCGCCTCGATCCGGCCGATGTGCGGCGGAAGAACTACATCCGCCCCGACGAGATGCCGTTCGACTTCGGCATGCCCTACCGCGACGGCAACCCGCTCGTGTACGACAGTGGCGATTTCCCGGCCGCCCTCGAGTCCGCGCTGAGCGCCGTGGAATACGACCGTGTGCGCAAGGAGCAGGACGGGCTCCGCGCGCGGGGCGTGTGGCGCGGCGTCGGCATCTCGGGTTACGTCGAGGGCACGGCCATCGGGCCGTTCGAGAGCGCGCGCGTCGTGCTGGACGCCGCCGGCCGCGTGCAGGTGATGACGGGCGCCGTCTGCTCCGGCCAGGGCCACGAGACCGCTTTCGCGCAGGTCGCCGCCGACACGCTCGGCGTGCCACTCGACTGGGTGACGGTCACCGGCGGCGACACCGCCACCGTGCCGTTCGGCATCGGCACGTTCGCCAGCCGCAGCGGCGTCACGGCCGGCAATTCGATCGTCGATGCCGCCCGCCAGATCCGGACGAAAGTCCTGGCCGCGGCCGGGGCGCTGCTCGAGGCGTCACCGGAGGATCTCGAGATCGAGGACGGCCGCGTGTTCGTGCGCGGCGCGCCGCAGTCCGCCGTGGATTTTGCGCGCATCGTGCAGGCCGCGATCCCGACGTTCGCCAAGCCGGGCGTGGTGACGCCGGACTTCGACGCGACGGCCTACCACCACGTGCCGACGGTGACCTTCGCCAGCGCCGTGCACGCCGCGGTGGTGGACGTCGATCGCGACACGGGCGCGGTCAAGCTCGTGCGCTACGTCGTCGTGCACGATTGCGGCAAGGTCCTCAACCCGATCATCGTCGATGGCCAGGTGCACGGCGGCGTCGCGCAGGGCGTGGGCGGCGCGCTGTTCGAGGACATGGCGTACGACGCGGAGGGACAGCTGCTCGCGGGCAGCCTGATGGACTACGCGGTGCCGGTCGCGAGCGATCTGCCCTCGATCGAGACGGTGCACCTGGAGTACCCCTCGCCGCGCAACCCGCTCGGCATGAAGGGCCTCGGCGAGGGCGGCGCGATCTCGCCGCCGGCGGCCATCGCCAATGCCATCGACGACGCGCTCGCGCCCCTTGGCGTACGTCTCACCGAGACGCCCGCGCTTCCATGGCGCGTGCGGGGACTTATCGCTGCGGCGAGCGCGAGCCGGCCGGCAGCTCCCCGCAGAGACTCTTGACGGCGTTCCAGTCGTCCTCGGGTAGCAGGCGCTCCGCGGGCGCGGGCGCCGTGGCCGCGAGCGCGCGCAGGCTGGCGATGCGCTCGGCCGTCGTGGGGTGCGTGCGCAGATAGCGCGTCAGGCTGTCGTCGTGCTCGCGCTCGCGCTTGGCCAGCTTCTCGAAGAACGTGATCGTGCCGGCCGGGTCGATATCGGCTTCCTGGATGCGCCGCATCCCCTCTTGATCGGCTTCGGTCTCGGCCGCCCGGCTCATCTGGAGATCGCCGAGCGTGCGCGCGCCCTCCAACCCGAACGCGACGACGCCCGAGACGTCGCCGGCCAGCGCCGCCATCAGCACGCCGGTCGAGGCGTGCTGGAAGATCGCGCGCGTGACGTGCCGGTGCTCCACGTGCGCGATCTCATGGGCGAGCACGCCGGCCAGCTCCTCGGCGTTGTCGGTGCGCTCGAGGAGCCCGCGAAACACGAGGATCTGGCCGCCCGGCGCGGCGAGCGCATTGACCACCGGGCTGTTCACGATGGTGATGCGGAGCGTGTACGGCAGCGGCCGCTTCGCGGTCAGCCGCCCCACGATGCCCTCGATCCTGGCCTGGCGCGGCGGGTCCTCGCAACGCCGGCTCGGCGGCGCGAAATGCTCGACGATGGCGCTGCCGAGTTTTTCCTCCCACGACACCGGAACGCGCTCAGCGGCCACGCGCGCGAACGCGGGAATGCCCACGTAGTAAATGGCCACCGCCAGCGCGATCGCGCCGAGTAGCGCGCTGAACGTCAGTCCGACGCGCAGACGCCGGCGGGCGGGCTCGTGCAGCCGCGCGGCATCGGGGGCGACGGCCCGCGCGGCGGAGAGAAAGCTGACGTCGCCGATCAGCAACGCCTCGGGGAGCTCCCCTCCGCGCTCCAGGCGCACCTGCTCCCCCGCATAGTTGCCCTGCGTCTGGCGGATCTCGCGGAACGGCCAGAACAGGCGGGCACCGCCCTCGGCCAGCACGATGTCGAGACCCGTACGCGTGATGTGGACGGTGGCCCGCCGACGCGCCGCCGTGCGGCCGTCGAGGTAGGCCGCGTTCCAGTCCAACCGCATGAAGGGTTACGTGAAGCCGAGGTCCGCGTCGAAGAACCCGGCGAGACCTTCGCCGGTCGCGCCGACTTGCTGCGCCTCCTGCGTGATGCTCTCCAACGCCAGCGGTCCGTCGAGGGACAGCCAGACGAACTGCCGGCGCAGCTTACGGATGGTCAGCCACGGCCACGCCAGCCCGAGCGTGGCGATCAGACCGATCCACGTGGAGAGCGTCAGCCACGCGAGCGCGGGTGCGGAGACCGTCGAGGTGAACCGTGCGCCGGCGACACGCGTGTGCTCGGCGAAGTAGCGCTGGCGCCTGGCCGCGAACCAGAACCACGACAGACCGAGCGTCGGCACGAACAGCACGAGCGCACCGAGCCACGCCCAGAGCAGGTCGCGGCCGCGACCGTCGAAGGCGAAGCGCTGCGAGCCGAACCAGGTGTGGCTCGTGAGGAACCGGTGCTGGCTCACGACGAACGCCGGATAGTAGAAGCCGAGCGTCAGCGACGTCAGCATCCAGCCGCGCACCCAGAGGCCGACGAAGTCGCGCGTGGAGGCGCGAAGCGAGAACCGGATGCCGCGCCACGAGCTGCGGCTCAGGCGATATCGCCGCGCGCCCACGATCGCCACCGGAATGAACACCGCCGCGATGATGGAGACCGCGATGCGCGTGGCGACGAACACGAGCGGCGAGGCGCCGAACGCCTCGGGCAGCGTGTTGAGCAGCGTGATCGGCAGGATGAAGAAGAGGAACGCCTTGATGAAGCCAAAGAACATCTCACGTCCGGTGCCGTGGTAGGCGAACCGGTCGCCCTCGAACTCGGTCTGGCTCCAGAGATACTTGCGCACGCGCACTTTCGCCCAGAAGGAGTAGATGCTCAGCGTCGCGAGAATCAGGAGCACGTTGACGATGTGGATCCCGAACAGCGATCCGCCGGAGCCCACGAAGATCGCATGACGCGAGCCGGCGCTGGCCACGACGGTGGCGGATGGAGGCGGTGGGGCGGTCGCGGGCCCGCCTGCCGGCGCGGATGCCGGGCGTGTCACGGGGGCGGGATGGGCTGCCGGCGCCGCGGGCCGCTTGGCCGGTCCGCGCGCGAACGGCGAGAGGGCGCCGGCCGGCGGCTCCGGCCGCAGCGGCTCGACCGGCCGCTGATGCTCCCCCGGGCGTTGATACGCTGGAATGACGACGCCGCATTGCGGACACCGGTCGCTCGCGACTTCCGCGAACCCGCAGCGCGGACACGTATCAGCCACTGATCATTCCCCCCGGGGGCCGCGGCGCGCAGCCCCATTTTCGATCTTGGCACACGCGAGGTCGCCGGACCGAAAGGAATCAGGCGCCCTGTAACAGATCGGGCAATGTCCTCAGGGCCTCCGCCAGCCGGGGGCCGTGCCAGGAGAATGGCTTACCGTCCACCAGGTGGATGCGTCGCTGGCGGACCGCCGGCACCGATGGGTAAGGGTCAAAATCCGCCAGGTGGGCGCGGCGAAAGCGGAACGGCTCGTCGGGCAGCAGGATGACGTCGGGCTCCTTCGCGGCCATCTCGTCGAGCGTCACAGTCGGGTAGCGCGCACGGTCGCCGAAGACGTTGGCGCCGCCGCATGTGGCGAGGAGGTCGTGAACGTAGGTGTCGGCGCCGATGGTCATCCACGGCCGGCGCCATATCGGATAGAAAACGCGGACCGCCGGGTGCCGGGCCGCGCGGGTGCGAGCCTCGGCGTAGAGCGGCTCGAGCGTGGCGAGCAGCGCCTCGGCGCGTTCGCGGGCGCCGGTCACCTCCCCCAGATCGAGGATCATCCGAAGGCCTTCGGCGACCGTCCGCGGATAGGTGACCCAGACGGCGATGCCCGCCGCGCGCAGCGCGTCCACGTCCTCGCGCCGGTTCTCCTCGATGTTGGCGATGACGAGATCGGGCGCGAGCGCGCGAATGGCTGCCAGATCCGGGTCCTTCTCGCCGCCGACTCGCGTCTTGCCGCGGACGACGTCGCGCGGCTCCACGCAGTACACGGTCACTCCGACCAGCGCGTCGGCGAGGCCGAGCGCGCAGAGCAGCTCGGTGGTGCTGGGAATCAGCGAGACGATGCGGCGCGGGGCCCGGGCGAGATCGAGCGCGACGCCGGAGGCGTCGACGCGCGACGTCGAGGTCACCCGATGCGCCGGCTGCGGAGACGATCCACGAGCGTCAGCAGGTCGCGGGTTCGATCAGCCAGCTCCGCGTCCCATTTCATGATCTCGTGCACCGGCGCGCGGCGATCGATGGCGTCCTCGAGATTGGTGACGGCCACCCCGAACACCTTGAGGACCCGCCGTGTCTCGTCGCTCGGCATCTCACGCCTCCCGTAGGCACTACAACTCGAGCGCCGGAGCCTCGGTCCACCTCGGCTCGCCGGCCGGCTTGAAGTTCTTCGTGTTCACGAAGTGCATGCCGTGATGCAGGTTGAGCTTGAACTTACCGCCCCCGAACCGCTCCGCGATCCAGCCCTCGGGATCGTCGAGAAACGGCTCGGCCTCGGCGGACGGGAGCCGGACGAGCCACTTGAAGCGGATCGTGCCGGCGTAAGGCTCCTGCACGCCGAGCGTCGCCGTGACCTCCGGCCAGACGCGCGCGAACTCTTCCAGCACTTCCTTGCGTGTCGGCCGTTCGACGCCGCGGTTGGTGAGGTTGCGCCGAAGGTATGGCTCCAGAAGGTCCCAGCACCACGTCGCGATCACTGGCGAGCGGAGTGTATCACGCGCCCAGGGTGTGCCTGCAGCGCGCCGCGGAGAGTGCGAAAGCGAATGGTAAATTGCATATGTGAAGAACTTCGAGCTGGCGCGCCTGTTCTACGAAATCGCGAGCTTGCTGGAAGTGCGCGACGAGTCCCGCTTCCGCATCCGCGCGTGGCAGCGTGCGGCGCAGACGCTCGAGACGCTGACCGAAGACGTCACCGTGATCGCGGCGCGCGGCGGGTTGCGGGCGCTGCCCGGCATCGGCAAGGAGATTGCGGCCCGCATCGAGGAATATTTGACGACCGGCCGCATCGAGCTCGCCGAGCGTCTACGCGACAACCTGCCGCCGAATTTTCTGAGCCTGCTCGACGTTCGTGGCCTCGGGCCGCGCACGGCTCGGACCCTGTGGGAGCTGCTCGGCATCGACACCGTGGAGAGTCTGGAAGAAGCCTGCCGCAGCGGGCGCATCATCGGCGTCGCCGGCATCCAGCGCAAGACCTGCGACAACCTGCTAAAGACGATCGCGCAGTACAAGGCCGGGCGCGCGCGCGCGCTGCTGACGACGGCGCGCGGCATCGCCGGTCAGGTGGCCGCCGCGCTGCGCGCGCACGGCGGTGTCGAGCGGCTGGAGATCGCCGGTTCCCTGCGCCGGATGCGCGAGACGGTGAAGGACATCGACATCCTCGTGACGTCCACCGAGCCCGCGCGGGTGATCGAGACACTCGTCAGCCTCCCGTCGATCGCCGAAGTCACCGCGCGCGGCGACACCAAGGCGTCGGTCCGACATCAGGACGGGCTCGCGATCGATCTGCGCGTCGTCGCTCCGGAGGCGTTCGGCGCCGCGCTGCAGTACTTCACCGGCTCCAAGGCCCACAACGTGCGGCTGCGCGAGATGGCGGTGCGCCGCGGGCTCAAGATCAGCGAGTATGGCGTTTTCGACGAGGCGACCGGCGCGCGCGTGGCCGGCGAGACGGAGGAAGATGTGTACGCCGCGGTCGGTTTGCCATGGATCCCGCCCGAGCTGCGGGAAGACGGCGGAGAGATCGACGCGGCCCGGGAGGGCCGCTTGCCGAAGCTGATCGAGCGCGCGGACCTACGCGGCGATCTGCACGACCACACGGAGTGGTCGGACGGCCATCATCCGCTCGAGCGCCTCATCGAGGCCGCGGAGGCGCGCGGCTACGAGTACGTGATCGTGTCCGATCACTCGCGCTCGCTCACCATTGCGCAGGGCCTCAGCATCGACCGTCTGCGCCAGCAGCGTGCCGAGATCCGCGCGGTCCAGGCGCGTCACCGCATCCGGATCCTTGCCGGCACCGAGTGCGACATCCTCGAGGACGGCACCCTGGACTTCCCCGACGACGTGCTCGCCGAGCTCGACGTGGTCGTCGCGTCTGTCCACTCCCGCTTCAAGCAGGACCGAGCGACGATGACCGCCCGGATCGTGCGAGCGCTCAGCAACCCGCACATGGACATCCTCGGCCACCCGACTGGAAGGCGGCTGGGCTCGCGCGAGCCGTACGACGTCGATCTCGACGCCGTGTTCGCCGCGGCCCGCGCCCACGGCAAGGCGGTGGAGATGAATGCGTCGGCGGAGCGGTTGGACCTGAATGACGTCCACGCGAAACACGCGGCGGAATCCGGTGTGCTGCTGTCGATCAGCACCGACACGCACTATCTGTCCGAGCTCGACAACATCGACCTCGGCGTGGCGATGGCGCGCCGCGCCTGGCTCGGCCGCGATCAGGTCCTCAACACCCGCTCGCTCGACGATCTGCTGGCCTGGACGCGTCGCTGACGAAGCAGGCGCCGTCGCTCGCGAAGCAGGCGCTGCGCGAGAAAATCTGGACGCTCCTCACGCGCCGGCGCCTGGGCCGGTTCCCGTTTCCGCTCAACGACCGCATCCCGAACTTCCGCGGCGCCGAGGCCGCGGCTGAGCGGCTGACGACGCTACCGGAGTGGGATGCCGCGCATCGGCTCAAGTGCAACCCCGACGCGGCGCAGCTACCCGTGCGACGCGCCGCACTCGCTGCCGGCAAGCACGTGTTCATGGCGGTTCCGCGTCTCAGCGCGACGAAGTGCTTCCTCCATCTGGATCCCACGCGGCTGCGCGGCCGGCTCGCGCAGGCGGCGACGATCGGCGGTGCCGCGAAGCTCGGTGTGCCCGTGGGGCCGGAGGCGCTCGGGCGCATCGATCTCATCGTGGCCGGATCAGTTGCGGTCAACGTGCGCGGTGCGCGACTCGGCAAGGGCGGTGGCTACAGCGACCTCGAGTTCGCGCTCGCCGTGGCCGCCGGCGCCGTCGACGATGACACGCTGGTCGTCACGACGGTGCACGATGCGCAGGTCGTGCGAGACCGGATCCCGATGACGGCTCACGACGTGCCGCTCGACGTCATCGCCACACCGACACGCCTGATCCGCACGCGGCGCACGTTCCCTCGCCCCGCCGGCCTTCAGTGGGACGAACTCACCGACGCGCAGCTCGCGGCGATGCCGCCCGTGGCCGCATTCCGCCGCGGGCAGAGGCGGGCTTCACCCCGGCGGTAGACTTTGAATATGGACGACCTGGAGCGCACGTGTCTGGCGTGCGGCCGCGCGATCGAAGAGGACGACGCCAGCGTCTTCTTCGCCGGCGACATGTACCACGTCGATTGCGCACCCGGCGCGTCGCCGTGGCCTCCGCCCCCGCGCCAGCCACGCTGGGATTGAAGGAGTAAAATCGGGGCCGTTCTGAGAGAGGGTCGATCGGGCCCGGAAAGGAGCCGATCATGACCGCTCGTGCGACCCCGACCGTCGATGCCCTGCCCGACCCCGCCCATGACGCCGCTCGCCTCTACCAGGAGGGCATGATCGCCGGCGTCATCGGCGCCGCCACCGTGGCGCTATGGTTCTTGCTGCTCGACAGCGCCGCCGGACGACCGTTGTACACGCCGACCGTGCTGGGCTCGGCCATCTTCCGCCACGCCGCGCTCGCCTCGCCCGAGACACTGTCGGTCTCGATGGAGATGGTCTTGATGTTCACGTGGATCCACGTGCTCGTCTTCGCCGCGCTGGGCGGGATCGCCTCGCGGCTCCTGGCGATGGCGGAGCGGAATCCGTCGTGGGGCTTCGGGCTGCTGCTCTTGTTCGTCGTGTTCGAGTTCGGGTTCGTCGCGGCGGCGGCGCTGATCGCGTCGCCGGTGCTGCGCGTCATCCCGTGGCCGTCGGTGCTCGCAGCGAACCTGCTCGCGGCGGCGGCGATGAGCGCGTACTTCTGGCGGCGCCATCCGCAGCTCGTGGTGAGTCCGTAGCGGCTATCGCAGGGGGGCCCCGAGATGGCCCCCACATCCCCAACCGTTCGGAGCGCCGCGGTGAGAAGCCGCGGCGCTCCTCTGTTTCAGGTCTGCGTCGGCTTGAGCCAGGGACGCGGACCGGGCGGCGGCGTCCACGTGTCGAAGCGCTCGAGGAGCTCCTCGGGCTCGTCGGCAAACAGCAGCAGCCCGAGATGCTCGCGCTGCACGAAGCCCTCGCCGACGGCGTGTGAGAGCCAGCGCAGCAGGCCATCGTAGTAGCCCTCGACGTTGAGCACGCCGACGGGCTTGGCGTGGATGCCCAGCTGCGCCCAGGTGAGCACCTCGAGCGTTTCCTCGAACGTGCCGAGGCCGCCCGGCAGCGAGACGAAGCCATCCGCAAGCGCGTTCATCGTGGCTTTGCGCTCGTGCATGCTCTCGACGACGCGCAGCTCGGTGAGGCCGCCGTGGGCGAGCTCCTTGGTGGCGAGCGGCGCCGGGATCACGCCGATGACCTCCGCGCCCGCTGCCAGGGCCGTGTCGGCGAGCACCCCCATAAGCCCCACCGAGCCGCCCCCGTAAACGATGCCGACCCCGCGCGCGGCGCACGCGGCGGCGAGCCCCCGCGCGGCGGCCGCGTATGCGCCACGGACGCCGGCGCGCGAGCCCGCGAAGACGCAGATGCGCTTCACACCGCGCCGAGCCAGTCGCGCGCGAACTCCGGCGTCAGCGTGCCGGTGTAGACCTCCTCCACCGGCCCCTCCAGGCGCAGCGACCAGTCCGGCCGTACCTCGACGACCAGCGTGCCGCCAGGCATGCGGACCGTCACGCGCCCGTGGCGGCAGAGCCCATTTTTCACGGCCGCCGAGGCTGCGCCGCAGGACGACGAGCCCGACGCCAGCGTCCAGCCCGCGCCGCGCTCCCAGATGAGGATGTCGAGCGTGTCGGGGCCGGCGGCACGCGCGAACTGGACGTTGGTGCGCTGCGGGAACGCAGCATGGCGCTCGAGCAGCGGCCCGACACGCCGCGTCTCGGCCTCGTCGAGTCTATCCACGAACACCACGCAGTGCGGGTTACCGACCGAGACGACGGTCGCCGTCACCTTGCCGCCATCGGACAACTCGAGCGGCACGGCAACCGCCTCGCGCTCCGGGCCCGTCATCGGGATGGCGGAAGACCGAAAGCTCGCCGCCCCCATCTCGACGGTGACGAAGCTCATGCGGCCGGCGCGCACGTGGCACGTGCACTCGACGATCCCGCCCTTGGTGTCCACGCGGAACGTCGCGCGGCCGCGCGCGTGGCCGTGGTCCCACAGGTACTTGGCAAAGATCCGCAGGCCGTTGCCGGACTTCTCGGCCTCGCTCCCGTCGGGATTGAAGATGCGCAGCCCGAAGTCCGCGCGCGTCGACGGGACTTTGAGCAAGATCCCGTCGGAGCCGACGCCCCAGTTGCGATCGCAGACGCGCTCGATCCCGCGCGTATCGAGCGGGCGCGGCAGGTCGGCCTCGTCGATGACGATGTAGTCGTTGCCCAGGCCGTGGCCTTTGGCGAACGGAATCATGCGCGCGACAGATCGACGCGCCGGCCGGCGGCCGCGGACACATAGCCGGCGTAGATCACCTCGACGGTCTCGCGCGCGAGCGCGCCGCCGGACAGCGGCTCGCGTCGCATGGTGATCGCGTCAACGAAATCAGCGAGCTCTTGAGGATAACCACGAATCCAATCCTCTTCAGGACTCGGATATTGCCAGCCGGCCTTTGTTTCGACTTTCTCGCTGATGTACTCATCGCGCCATGTAGAGCCGTCGGGCGCGTACGCCGTCAGCGTGGTGTTCGGCGTGATGTTGGCGGTGACGACCGCGTTCGTCATGTACGCCGTGACGACGTTGCGCACGCCGCCGAGCGTGATGTCGTTGCTGTGCACGGTGGCCTTGGTGCCGTCGTCGAAGGTGATCACCGCCACCGACCAGTCCTCGACGTCCTCGACCGCCGTGCGGTGATGCGGCGTCTTGCCCGCGATGCCCGGCAGCTTCGTCAGCTGCGCGACGTCAGCCAGCACCGAGCGCGCGCGAGTTGGACGCCCCGCGCGCTTGAGACCTTCGTAGTGCTTGAGGTGCAGTACGACGCCGACGGGATGGCTGCCCATACGCAGCATCGCGCCGCCACCCGCCGTCTGCCAGCGCCGCGCGTACGCCGCGTGCGAGCCGGAGTGGCTCTCCTCCGCGCGCAGTTCCATGATCGTCCCGCCGCTGGCGTCGAGCAGGCGCCGCAGCTTGGCCACGGGCGGCGCGTACACGAAGTCCTCCGCATAGCACAGCGTGACGCCGGCCTTGCTCACGGCCTCCAGCACGGCATCCGCGTTGCGGAGCGCGGTGTCGAGCATGCGCTGGCGATCGACGTCGGCGGAGCCGAAGAACCCCGTCAGCGGCTTCTCGACGATCACGTGCTTGCCGGCACGCGCGGCGGCGATGGCGATCTCGTGGTGGCTGTCGGTCGTCGAGCACACGTCGACGAGGTCGACGTCGGCGCAGTCGACCAGCTGGCGCACGTCGGTGAAGGCGCGTGGGATGTCGTGGTGCTTGGCGAACTTCTCCACGTCGGCGCGCGTGCGCGAGCAGACGGCGGCCAGCCGCACGCGGTTAGGGATCAGCGGACGATAGTTGACGGCGTGCAGGTCGGCGGCGAAGCGCGCGCCGACGATGCCGACGCCGAGGGGCGGCACTCGCCGCTCCTAGCGCTGCGAGATGGGCACGTACGTGGCGCGCGTGGCGCCCGTGTACTCCGCCCGCGGACGGATCAGCCGATTGTTGCCGTGCTGCTCGAGCACGTGCGCGGCCCAGCCCGCCACGCGGCTCATCGCAAAGATCGGCGTGAACTGGTCGGTCGGGATGCTCATCGCCGCGTAGCCCGCGCCCGAGAAGAGGTCGACGTTCGGGTAGATGTGCTTTTCTTCGGTGACCACGCGCGCGACGGTGTTGAGGATCTGCACCTTGCTGTCGTCGCCCACCTGGCGGCCCAGCTCGCCCGCAAGCCGGCGCAGGTGCTTGGCGCGCGGGTCCTCGACGCGGTAGACGCGGTGACCGAAGCCCATGATGCGCGCCTTGTCGGCGATGGCCTTGCGGATCCAGGCCTCGGCCTTCGACGGATCCTTGATCTTGTCGACCATGAGCATGACCTGCTCGTTGGCGCCGCCGTGCAGCGGGCCCTTGAGCGCGCCGATGGCCGAGGTGATCGCGGAGTACATGTCCGACAGCGTGGCCGCCGTGACACGGGCGGCGAACGTCGAGGCGTTGAACTCGTGGTCCGCGTGCAGGATCAGCGCGACGTCGAAGGTCTTGGCGGCGAGCTCGGTCGGCTTCTTGCCGAACATCATGTACAGGAAGTTGGCCGCGAGGTTCAGCTTCGGATCCGGCGCCACCGCGGCCTTACCGCGGCGGATGCGCTCCCACGTCGCGACCAGCGTCGGCATCTGCGCGGTGAGGCGGATCGCCTTGCGGATCTCGGCCTCGCGCGAGTTGTCGCCGGAATCGGGATCGAATGCCGAGAGCGCGGACACGCCGGTGCGCAGCACCTCCATCGGCGTCGTCTTCTTCGGCAGCGTGCGCAGCAGGTCAAGGATCTTCGGCGGCAGCTTCCGCGTCGCGCTCGCGCTCAGCGTCTTGTAGAACGCCTCGTACTCTTTCTTCGTCGGCAGCGCGCCATACCAGAGCAGGTAGATGACTTCTTCGAAGTTGGACTGCGCCGCGAGGTCGTCGACGTCGTAGCCGCGGTAGATCAGCCGTCCTTCGCGTCCATCGATGAAACAGATATCCGACGTCGAGACGACGACGTCCTCGAGGCCGGCCTTGTTCACGGTACTCATGGCGTCAGTCTCCTCGCGGGGTGGGATTGAAACGGTTGGTTTGTATCATGGAAGGCCGGGCGCATCAACCAAGCCGGACATGCGGATCATCGATTTCTACGACCGTCATCCGATCAGCGAGGCCCAGGTGCTCGACGCCGTGGGCCGCGCGCGGGGCGGCCTCGACGGCCCGCTCAGCGCGGACGACCTCTTTCCGTACGACCAGGATCACTACGGCGGCCTCGGCGCCGTTGACGAGCTGGCGCGCCGTGCCGGCATCACCGGCGCCTCGCGCGTCCTTGACATGTGTGCCGGCCTGGGAGGTCCCGCGCGCTTTCTCGCCTCCCGGCGCGGCTGCCGCGTGGTCGGCGTCGAGCTGAATCCAGGCCGCGCGGCGGGGATGGCGCGCCTCACCCGCCGCGTCGGCCTGAGTCACGCCGTCCGCGTCGTGCGCGGCGATGCCACCGCGCTGCCGTTCGGCAGCGGTCGCTTCGACGCGTGCGTCAGCCAGGAGGCGCTGCTCCATGTGGCCGACAAGGCCGCCGTCCTGACTGAGGCGCGGCGCGTGCTCGTGCCGGGCGGCCGCATCGCCTTCACCGATTGGATCGCGCATCCAGGGCTGGGCGACCTCGAGCGCGCGCGGCTCGAGGAGTGGATGGCGGCGGTCACGCTGCAGTCGCTCGCCGGCTATCGCACGCTGGTCCGGCGTGCAGGCTTCCGCAGCATCGAGTCGGAGGACCTCACCGCCGAGTGGCGGGGCATTCTCAAGGAGCGGCTGGTGATGTACCGGGCGCTGCGCGAGGACACTGTGCGCCGTCTCGGCGAGGCGCGCTACCGCGAGTACGATCAGCTCTACGCGTTTTTCGTTGAGCTCGTGGACGCCGGCAAGCTCGGTGGTGGGCGGTTCAGTGCAACGCGATAGCGAGTTGATCGACGAATTCTGCGCCAACGGCTTCGTCGCCATGCGCGGCGCCGTCGCAGCCGATGTCGTGCGCGAGTGCGTCGCGCGTATCGAGGACGAGCTGTGCGCTCGCGGAGTCGATCCGCGCGATCCGAAGACATGGACGAAGCCGGTCGTCCGCTTCCCGTGTCCCAACGGTCCTGCGTTCGTCGCCGCCGGCGCCTCCCCGGCGCTGTGCGAGGTCTACGACTCGCTCCTCGGGCCGGGGCGCTGGATCAAGCACCCGGGTGTCGGCGGAACCGTTCCCGTCCGCTTCCCGAGCCGGACGAATCCCGGCGATGCCGGCTGGCACATCGACGGCAGCTACGACGTTGGCGGCCAGTATTGGGTGAACGTCCACAGCCGCAGTCGCGGGCTGCTGGCGCTGTTCCTGTTCACCGACGTCGGCGAGCGCGACGCGCCGACGGAGATTCTCATCGGCTCTCACGTCGATGTCCCGCAGGTGCTGGCGCCATTCGGCGAGCGCGGCGTGTTCTTCGGCGACGTCGCTCGCGCGCTACCGCGCTCGACCTACCGCCGTCCGCGCGTCTATGCGACGGGCCGCGCGGGCGACGTCTATGTCTGCCATCCGTTCATCGTCCACCGCGCGACGTGGCCGCATCGCGGCGCGGGACCGCGCGTGCTCGCCCAACCCGCGGTCGCGCTTCACCAGCCGTTCGCGCTGAGCGGCGACGTCGACGTCTGCGCCGTCGAGCGCGCGATCCGCTACGGTCTCGGCGCTACCCGGGTGCTGAAGAGCTAAACTTCCCCTCAACCGCACAGCCACCGCCCGTCTGGCTTCGCGGAGCAATTCGGGCTCGAGTATTCCCAAGTGCCGTAGTTGTAGGGACCGGGGTAGCCGTAGCTGTAGCGCGCTCCACCGCCACTGCTGACGTACGGACCCGGGTAGGAGTAGTTGAGGCCGCCCGGATATCCATAGGCGAAGGGCCCGGGATAGAAGAACGGGTGCCAGAAGAATGGCATCTGCACGGTCGAGCCCGAATGGGCACCGCCCCCGCGCACGCGGGTCCCGGGGTGCGCCAGGCCCGACATCGCGAACACGCCACAGATCAGCACGAGCACGATCATCCTTTTCACCGCTCATACTCCTTTGGTTCTCTCGGCGGCATTACGTTTGCCTGAATTACAAGCAGCTGTCCGTGGGTCGATATGCAACCGTTTGCAGCCGTCGACCTCGCTCGAGCCTGTCGCCGTAGGAGGATGTCATGGCAGAACCACTCAGACGCGAGCGCTTCGTCGAAGCCCTACCAAGCGAGCGCCGCTTACCGGCGCGCGCTCAGAACGCTGCCTATCAGGCGTACCTGATCCTCTACGCTGCGTTCATCGTCGCGCCACTCATCGCTGGAGTCGACAAGTTCTTCCACTTCCTCGTGAACTGGGATCAGTACCTCGCGCCGGTCATCTCGCAGATGCTGCCGGTCGGCGCGCACACGTTCATGCTTGCCGTCGGCGTCATCGAGATCGTCGCGGCCGGCCTCGTCGCGGTGAAGCCACAGATCGGCGCCTACGTCGTCGCGGCGTGGCTCTGGGGCATCATCGTCAACCTGCTGCTGATCCCCGGATACTTCGACATCGCTCTGCGCGACCTGGGGCTCTCGCTCGGCGCCCTCGCCTTGGGTCGCCTGGCGCCGCAGTTCGAACGCGAATAGGACGAGCGGACGACGCCGCGTGCAGGCCGGACGGCGCGCATGGATCGTCACGGCGGGTGTCGTGGCGGCGGTCGCGATTGCAGCCGCTGTTATCGGCGTCAGCGCCGTCCGGCGCTGGCCGGCCCGCCCGGCCGCCGTCGCAGGTGATCCCGCGCGCGGCGCAAAGCTCTACGAAACGCTGCCGTGCGCCTCGTGCCACGACATCACGCGGCCGTGGCCTGGCGGCGCCGTCTGTCCCAACCTCGGAAACATCGCCACCGAGGCCGACCGCATCGTCCGCCTGCCCGAATACCGTGGACGCGCGAAGGACGCGGCGGGCTACATCCGCGAGTCCATCGTCGATCCTGACGCCTACATCGTCGCCGGCCCGAGCTACCGACAGGACGACGGCCACAGCGTGATGCCGAAGACCTTCGGCCAGACGTTGACCCCCACGCAGCTGGATGACCTTGTGGCGTTTTTACTCACACGCCGATGAGGAACCGGTGCGGCGGTTGCAGCGTTTCTTCGTCGTCGTTCGATTCGAACACGGAGGTGACCCAATGAGTGTTGTCCGAAAGTTCGCCGCGGTAATCGTGGGTCTGCTCGTGCTGAGCTCGGCGTCGCTCGCCTGGGCTGCAGACTCGGCATCCGCCAAGCTAGAGCCCCAGAACAACTCCGGAGAGTCCGGAACCGCTACTCTCACGAAAGCAGGCGACAAACAGACGAAAGTCGTCCTCGACGTCAAGGGCGGGCCATCCGGCGTCAACCAGCCGGTGCACATCCACAAGGGCACCTGCGACAAGCTCGATCCCAAGCCCGCGTATCCGCTGTCGCCAGTCGTCAACGGCAAGTCGGAGACGACGGTGAACGCGTCGCTGGACGATCTCGAAAAGGGCGGCTACGCGATCAACGGTCACAAGTCCGCGCAAGAAGTATCGACCTACGTCTTCTGCGGCAAGATCGGCGGCAGCATGTAGCTCCCGCCGCACTCGTTTGATGAGGGGCTCGCGGGACGCCGCGAGCCCTCGTCACCTACCGAATCTTCTTCAGCAGGTCGCCGAGCCCCTTCTCCATCTGCCGCTTGTCGACGTCGCGCAGGATCGTCGCGGGGTTGACGCGGATCGACGGCGACGAGGCGTTGCCCGTGACCTTGGCCTTCAGGTCGCCGCGCCCGTGCGAGATCGTCATGTCCAGATCCATCTGCTGCGTCGCCAGACCGTACGACCCGGCGATGGCCACCTTCATCGGCCGGCTCGTGTAGAGCAGATCGCGCGTCGTCAGGACGCCGTTGACGATGTTGTACGTGCCGGTGATCGACTCGAACTCCAGCGGCGAATCGCCCAGGTTCGGGATCTCGGCGCCCAGCACGGCCGACACGGCGCCGCCGACGCGCACGATGTTCGAGACGAGCGCGAGCGCCTGCTTGCCGACGACTTTGCCCTTGCCGACCTTGAGCGTTCCGGGGCCGGAGAGCGTGTGCCACATGTCCTGCGCGCTGAATGACGCGCTGCCGGTCATGTCGAGCGGGCCGGTGATCGCGTAGCCCTGACAGAGATAGTCGACGAGCACCTTCTCGATCGGCACGCCCTTGATGCCGAGGTCGGCGAGCTGCACGCGCATGCCGGGCGCGAGCGAGAACGAGAGCTGGCCGGTGATCGGCGCGTCCGCGAGCGACGTGGTGAACGGCCGCGCGGCCAGCAGCTGATCGCGGTAGCCGGCATTGAGCTTCAGCGCGCCGAGCGTCAGCGTCCGGTTCTTGGGCTCCGGACACGCCGCCTGCGCCTGGGAGACTGACGGCTTGGTGAGCTCGATATCGCCGGCAACGGCGGGCGCGCCGACCGTCCCCGATAATGTCAGCTTCCCCTTGAGCGCGCCGCCGAAGGCCGGCGTCGGCCCCAGCGCGTTCTTGGCGAGCTCGCCGATGTCCTTGCCATCGAGCGTCACGACTCCGCGCAGCTGCGCATCCGTCAGCGGCTTGGCGCCGTTGAGCGCGAGCTGACCGTCCGAGACCTTCACCGCCAGGTCGCCCGGCTTCACCTTGAAATCGCTCTTGAAGCCGAGCTGGGGTCCACCGCCGGTGAAGGTCAGATCCAGGTTTTCGACGCGGTACTGCGACGTCGCCCCACCCTTGCTGCGCGCGACGTAGGAGACGATGCCGTCGTCGATGGAGACCCTCGACGCCAGCGCGCCGGCGCCACCTGCGCCCGCACCACCGCCGCCGCGCGGTCGGTCGGCGGTCTTGGGCTGCTCGCGCGAGCCCGTGCCGAGCGTGGAGATGTTCATGCGGCCGTCCGGCGCCTGGATGACCGTGATCACCGGCTTCTTGAGCGTGATGTCGCCGAGCTCGACACGGCCGGTGAACAGCGGCATCAGCTTGAGGCGGACTTTGCCGGTCTCCAGCTTCAAGAACGGCTCCGAGCCGAATTGCGGATCCTCGGCGACCTCGAGGCCGTGCAGGGCGACGGCGGGCAGCGGAAAGATGGAGATCGACATCGACTGGAACTTGACGGGACGCCCGAGCGCCTGCGAGGCGTTCGAGGCGATCAGCGCCTGCACACGGGGCGTGTCGACCAGGAACGGCACGGCGATGAGCGCCGCCACGACGAGCACCACCAACGCCGCGACGACGCCCAGCAACCACTTCACCGGCCGGCTCACGAAAACCCTCCGATCAGCGCTCCTCCGATCAGCCGCTCTGGATCGCGGAGAGCCTCCACGGATTCGGTCCCACCGGCCGCGTGAACGTCCAGAACTCCTCGAACGACTGCGGCGCCTTCGCCCCTGCGACGACCGCTCCGGTCGTGTCGTCGACCGTGTAGTCGACGAGGGAGCCGGCCAGGTACACGGTCACGAAGTCCTGACCAGACTCCTGCCAGGCCTCGGTGACCTCCGACGTGCGGACGTTGACGGCCTCCATGCGGTTGGTGTGGCGCGCCGCGCGCAGACGATCGCACTGGCCGGTCAGCTCGGTGTACATGCGCGAGGTGAGCCGCGCGCTGACCGGGCTCATGTCGCGCGCCGTGAGGGCCTGCTGGACATCGCCGAAGAGGCCGCGCGCGGCGTCGGAGACGAGGCCGGGATCGAAGGAGGAGTCCATCGCGCGGATGTGGCCGAGCCCGCGATCGAGATCGCTGGTCACCGGCGCCGCCGGCTCGGGCGCGGCGGTGTCCGGGATGCTGGCAGTCGTGTAGCCGCCACCGCTCGTGTACCCGCCACCGCCGTACGCTCCGCCCACGCCCGCATAGGACGGCTGCGGCGCGCGGCGCGCGCTCATGTAGCGGAACAGCAGGAAGAGACCGCCGCCGATCAGCAGCAGCTCGAGCAGACCGATGCCGCCGCCAAAGCCGTGGCCGAGGCCGCCGAAGAGCATGCTGCCGAGCAGGCCGCCGAGCGCGAAGCCCGCCAGCCCACCCATGAACCCGCCACCGAACCAGCCGCGCGAGGGCTGCTGTGCGGGGGCCGTCGCGGGTGAATTCAGCGAGCGCGACGGACTCGAAGGATTGCTGGGCGAGGTCGGCGCAGGGCGCGCCGGCGCAGACGACGAGCGCGAGCCGCGGCTGCCGCCACTGCCGGCGCGTGCAAACGCCTCACCCGCCTGCAGTGTAAGAAACATCGCGAGGGACAGGGCCCCGATCGCGAGCATTGATCGCCTCATGGCATACCTCCTGCCGCACATTCTATCTGCTATCCCCGCGCGCGCAGGTCTTTCTTCAGGATTTTGCCGGTGGGATTCTTGGGCAGCGCGGGCACGAACTCGACGCGCTCGGGCACCTTGTAGTCCGCGATCGCCGCGCGACAGACCGCGCGCAGCTCCTCGGCGCTGGCGTGCGCGCCCTCGGCGAGCACGACGAACGCCTTCACCGCCTCGCCGCGCACGGGATCGGGCATGCCGATGACGGCCGCCTCCTTCACCGCCGCGTGTCGGAAGAGCACCTCCTCGACCTCGCGCGGGAAGACCTTGAACCCCGAGACGTTGATCATGTCTTTCACGCGATCGACGATGAAGTAGTAGCCGTCGGCATCGCGGTAGCCGATGTCGCCGGAGTGGAACCAGCCGTCGCGGATCGCCTCGGTCGTGGCAGCGGCGTTGCCGAAGTACCCCTTCATCACGTTCGGCCCTTTGATCGCGATCTCGCCGCGCTCGCCGTCGGCGACCTCGCGATCTTCCGCGTCCACGATCTTCATCTCGACGTTCTCGATCGGCGTGCCGACGGAGCCGGGCCTGAAGGCGACATCGTGGTTGTACGAGGCGAACGGCGACGTCTCGGTCAGCCCATAGCCCTGCTGAATCCAGAGGCCGAAGCGTTCGTGCCAGCGGCGCTCGACGTCGGTGGGGAGAATGGCCGCCGCCGAGAAATACAGGCGCACTGATCGGAAATCGAGCGCTCGCTCCATGTTGAGAAACAGGATGTACATCGTCGGTACGGCGTAGAACAGCGTGATGCGATGCGCGGCGATCGCGTCCACGAACGGGTCGGGAACGAACCGCTCGTGCATGACCATGGTGCCGCCCGCGGTCACCAGCGAGTTCATGATCGCGTTCTGGCCGAAGCAGTGAAACATCGGCAGCGCGCAGAGCCCGCTGTCGTCCGCCGTCATCTTCAGGTGGTGCACGGTCGCGTAGGCGTTGGAGACGACGTTGGCGTGTGTGAGCATCACGCCTTTGGGCCGGCCCGTCGTTGCGGAGGTATAGAGGATGGCCGCCGTCTCCTCGCGGTCCAGGTCCAGCGCCCGGCGTGGGGCACCGCGCAGGGCGGTCAGGTCTTTCGCGTTGAGCAGGTGCCGCACCGACGGCATCCGATCGCGCGACGGCAGGTTGCCGGATACGGGATCGGCCGTGATGACGGCTGTCGGCTGCGCGTCGCCGACGATGTACGCGATCTCGTCGGCCTTGTAGGTCACGTTGAGCGAGAGCGGCACGAGCCCGCACTTCTGCGCCGCGTAGTACGCCAGCGCGAACTCCGGCCAGTTGGGCAGGTGCAGGCCGAGCCGCTCTCCCGGCGACAGACCGAGATCGGCGAATCCGCCTGCGAGCGCCGAGGCGGCGGCGTCAAGCTCACGGTACGTCCAGCGCCGCTCGCCGGCGATCAGCGCCGGCCGATCGGCGTGGTAGAGCGCCGAGCGCTCGAGCAGCTGCGCAACGTTCACGGAATGAGCAGCACCTTCCCGGTCGTCTTGCGGCCCTCGAGTGCCTTGTGCGCCTGGGCCGCGTCCTTGAGCGGGAACTCGAACTCCATGCGCAGCTTCAGCTTGCCCTCACCGATCCAGCCGAAGAGCTCGCCGGCGCGCTGCTGCAGCTCCTCGCGCGTGGCGATATAAGCGTTGAGACTCGGACGCGTGAGGAACAGCGAGCCCTTCGTGTTGAGGATCTGCGGGTCGATCTGGCCGATGGGCCCGCTGGACTGTCCGTACAGCGCGACCATGCCGCGCGGCGCGCAGCAGTTGAGGCTGCCGTCCCACGTGTCCTTGCCGACAGAGTCGTAGACGACTTGCAGGCCCTTGCCGCCGGTGATGCGCTTCACTTCGGCCGCGAAATCCTGCTTGGTGTAGAGGATCGTCTCGTCCGCGCCCGCCTCGCGCGCGAGCTTGGCCTTCTCCTCCGTGCCCACGGTCCCGATCACCTTTGCACCGCGCAGCTTCGCGATCTGGCAGAGGATCAGCCCGACGCCGCCGGCCGCCGCGTGCACGAGACACGTATCGCCCTTCTTCAGCGGGTACGTCGAGGACGCCAGATAGTGCGCCGTCATACCCTGCAGCATGATCGCGGCTCCCTGCTTGGTCGACACGCCCTGTGGCAGCACCACCAGCCGCGCTGCCGGCACCGCCGCGTACTGCGCGTACGCGCCCGGCACGCCCGTGTAGGCGACCTTGTCGCCGACCTTGACCTCTTTCACACCTTCGCCCACGGCGGTCACCGTGCCACCCGCTTCGAGCCCGAGCGTGAGCGGCATCTCCAGCTTGTAGAGGCCGCTGCGCTGATAGACGTCGATGTAGTTCAACCCCGCCGCGTCGACCTTGACGATCGCCTCGCCCGCTTTCGGCTTGGGCTCGGCCACATCTTCGAACTTCATCACGTCAGCGGCGCCGGGGGCGTGGATACGGATGGCTTTCATGCGAGACCTCCTGGGCGTGTGAGCACGGTCGCGATTGCGAGCGTCGAGTATAGCATCGCGCCGCGGGTCGTCCGGCCGCCGCCGGTGGTGCGTCCAGCGTTCCCGCTACGGCAGCGGCGGCCCTGTCCCGGCACGCAGCACGCCACGCAGCGCGTGGTACATCGCGAAGCACTCGAGCGTAAACGGCGGGAACCCGAGGTAGCCGAGCACGGGCATCTCGAAGACCTTGACGCCGCCGAGATAGGGCACGATGTAGGTCCACTTCGTCGCCGCCCAGTAGTTCCAGAACTCCCACAGCACGCCGCACACCGCCCCCGCGGTGAGCAGCCCCAGCAAGCGCGAGGCGTCGCCGCGCCCCAGATCGGCGAGCCAGGACGGCCGCCCGGCTCGCGCGTTGAGCGGCTCGAGCAGCAGCGCGTAACCGATCCACACGAGCGGCACGAGCCATGGGGAGACGACGACGAGCGGCAGCACGACGGCGATCGCGCCCGCGATGACCAGCACGCGGTACGTGCGCCTCGACAGGCCCCACGGCCTCACTCGCATGCGCCGGAACACCGTGGCGCGTAGCACGGTCGCGGTGAGAAACATCGCGGGGAAAATCGTCGCGAAGGACCAGTCGTACCCGACGCGGCGTAGGAATTGGTTCGGCTCGAGGCCGTAGTACTGCCACCAGAGGCCGGTCGCGGCGCTGCCGCCGCGCCAGAAGCGCGGCGCGTTATACCACTCGAAGAGCCACCAGCAGCCGATCGAGGCCAGGGCGACGAGCACGCCGTCGGCGCGGTCGGTCGTAAGGTACGAGCGCCCGATCAGCCTCGCGGCCAGCGCGTCCACAAACAGCACGTAGCCCGTCCAGACGATCGGGGTGAACCAGCGCGCCACGAGCGGCTGACCGGCCAAGAGCGCCGCCTCCGCGCCCACGATCACCGCGATGCCGAGCCAGCCGTGAGGCTTCATCCCACTACCCTATTGTGGAAGCAAATTGCGGAAGCAAACGACCCATCGCCGCCCGCGATCTGCGGTCCGCGCGCCGCGATGTGCGCGCCGCGACGGGTGTGGCACGCGCGTTGTACGACACCACAGCGTCCCAGCTTTCGGCTCGGAGGCTCCCCATGCATCGCGTCGCCGGTGCTCTCGCCCTCCTCGCGCTGGCCGCGCTCGCGCTCGGCGGCTGCGCATCCCGCAAGATCCTCGACGTCGGACTGAAACCGACCGACGCCGGCCACGGGCCGCTCGGCTCGGCGCCGCCGGTGACCGTGCGCGTCGCCGACCTGGCCGACAAGCGTCCCGAGCCGGAGCGGATCGGGTACACGAAGAACGCCTTCGGCGGCCGGTCGGCCGACATCGTGACCGGCCGGCCGGTGCCGGCGATCGTGCGGGACGCCGTGGTCGCCGAGTTCGCCGCCAGCGGTCATCGCGTCGGAGCGGACGCGGACCTCGTCGTGTCGGGCAGCGTGACCGCGTTCTGGTTCGAGCTCAGCACGGCCGGAGGCGCAATCGAGCTCACCGGCGACGTCGGCGCGGACCTCACGCTCACCGACAGCGCCTCCGGGCGACCGCTGCTCACGCGCGCGTATCAAGGCCACTACGCCGAGAGGACCGCGGTGCGGGACCTCGAGAGCGCCTGGCAGCGCGTGATGAACACCGCCCTGCAGCGCATGGTGCGCGAGATCGCCTCGGACCCGGGACTCCTGGCCGCGCTGCGAGAGCGCGCTCTCTCGCGGGCGACGGCGCGCGAGAGGTAAGCGCCTCAGCGCATCTTGCCGAGGTCGATCGCGAAGCGGCTCACGTCGCGGCCGGAACCATCCGCCACGATCAGCGAGGCTTGCCCTTTCCCGTCGACGTCGCGCGCCGGAAAGCCGTACACGCAGCGCGCGAGATAGCGCCCGTCCTCCTGACGGTTGGCCGTGCGCTCGTTCTGCACGAATGTGGGCTTGATCTCCCGGTCGCCGACGAGCAGCCGCGGCGCATAGTAGCGCGCGAAGTCCTCGCTGCCGCCGCGCAGCTCCAGCAACAGCACGAGCCGATCGCGCTGCTCCTTCAGGAGCTTTTCGGGATCGCCGGGCTTGAGCGGCTTGCCGCTGTACGTCGCGTGACGGGCGGCGACCACCAGGCGGTGGAACGGCGTGAGCACGCTGAGCGACTCGCCGCGGCCGTTCTTGATGCGCCACTCGGCGTCGAAGCCGTCGTTGCCGACGCTCGACTCGCCCACGCGCAGCGCCTCGCGTCTGCCGCTCTCATCGAGCGTGAGCGCGGCGCCTGGGGCCACGGCCGGCCACAGCGCCGCCGCGAGCACCACCAGCGCCAGCGGCCTCACGGTTTCGGGGCGCCAACGACCACGCGGTTGAATGTATCGGCGGCGAAGTACTTTGCGGCCACTCGCTGCACGTCGGCGGCCGTCACCTTCGCCACGCGCTCCTTGTAGCGGTCCGCGTAGTCGAGGCCGAGGCCCTGCTGCTCGATCGCGACGACGAAGTCCGCCACCTTCGACGAGGTGTCGAGCCGCAGCGGGAAGCTGCCGATCAGATATTCCTTGGCCAGCTTCAGCTCGCGATCGGTGACCGGCTCGCGCGTCATTCGCGCCAGCTCCTCGCGCATGATCTCGATGACCTTCGGCACCTCGGCGGTACGCGTCTGCGCCGACACCGTGAACGAGGCGCCGTAGCGGCTGGGGTTGACGTACGAGTACACCGCGTACGCGAGCCCCCCCTCGTCGCGTACGCGCGCGTAGAGTCGCGAGGCGGAGCCGCCGCCGAGCACGTACGAGCCGACCGTGAGCGGGAAATAGTCGGGGTCCGTCTGGCGGATTGCCTGCCGGCCGAGCAGGATCGTCGCCTGCGTCAGCGCCTTCTCGATCGTTTCCTCGCGCGGCGGCGCACCCCCGCCGACCGACGCGACGGACGCGCGCGGCTCGCTCGGCGCCTTCCACCCGCCGAAGCGGGCGGCGATCTCGCGCCGCGCCTCGTCGACGGTGATGGCGCCGACGACGGCGACGATGGTCGTGTCGGGGCGCACGTTCGTGGCGTGAAAGCGCACGGCTTCGTCCCGCGTGATTTTGCCGACCGACTCCACGGTGCCTTCGACGGGGACGCCGTACGGGTGGTTCGGGAACACCAGCTTGCCGAGCGCGCGCCCAGCCACCGTGCCGGGATCCTCTTCCGAGCGCTTGATCGCCGCCTGGATCTGCGCCGCCTTGCGCTTGAACTCGTCGGCGGGGAACGTCGGCGTCAGGAGCACCTCGGCCAGCAGGTCGAGACCGAGCGTGATGTCTTTCTTCAGCACCGACAGTGACGCGGTCAGCCCGTCGCGGCCGGCGCCGGCTGAGAGACTGCCCCCGACGAACTCGATCGCGCTGTCGAGCTCCGGCCCGGTTCGCTTGGCGGTTCCGCGCGTCAGCAGCGAGCCCGTGAGGTTCGCAAGGCCGGCGCGGTCCGGCGGATCGAGCACCGCGCCCGCGTTCGTGAAGACGCGCACCACCACGATCGGTACCGCCGGCCGCTCGGCGACGAGCAGCACGATGCCGTTCGGCAGGACCTCGCGGTGCGCGATCGGCTTGCTGGCGCCGGCGGGCGCCGCCAGCAACAGCGCCAGCAGCACGAAGACAATCGGTAGACGCCGGGCGGTGCGTCGCTTCACGGCTTCGGCAACAGGATGCCGACGTTCTTCTCGGCGTCGGGGAAGTAGGTGCGCGCCACCCGCTGGACGTCGGCCGCGGTGACCGCACGCAGCCGTTCGACGTAACGGTCTTTCTCGGCGTAGCCGCCGACGAGCTCGAAGCGCGCGAGCAGCGCCCCGCGCCGATGCACCGAGTCCTCCTGGAAGACGAAGGCGGCCTCGACCTGGTTCTTGGCGCGCTGCAGCTCCTCGTCGGTGACGAGCTCGTTCTTGAGCGTCTCCATCTCGCCCAGCAAAGCCTTCTCCATCGCCTCCGGCGTCTGGCCGGGCATCGGCGTGCCCCAGAACCAGAACAGGTTCGGATCGAGCGCGAAGTAGTTGAAGTCGCCGCCCGCCTCGAGCGCGATCTGGCGCTCGTGGACGAGCCGCTTGTAGAGCCGCGAGGCGCGTCCTTCGGACAGGATCGTCGACAGCATGTCCAGCGCGAACGCGTCCGGCGACTTCTGGTTCGGGACGTGGTAGCCGACGTAGACGATCGGCAGCTGCGCCTGCTTGCTGACGGTCACGCGCCGCTCGCCGTTCTGCGGCGGCTCGACCGCCAGCACCGGCGGCGGCGCCGGGCCCTTCGGGATGCGGCCGAACTTGGCGCGGATCTTCGCCAGCACCTCCGGCGCCTTGAAGTCACCCACGGCGACCAGGATGGCGTTGTTCGGCACGTAGTAGGTCTTGTAGAAGGCGCGGATCTCCTCGGGCGTGATGCGCTTGAGGTCCTCCATCCAACCGATGATCGGCGCGCCATAGGGATGGTTCTTGAACGCGATCGACGAGACCTCCTCACCCAGGAACCCGCCGGGATCGTCCTCGGTTCGCGTGCGCCGCTCCTCGATGACCACCTCGCGCTCGGAGTTGATCTCCTTGGCGTCGAGCAGCAGGTTGTGCATCCGGTCGGACTCGAGATCGATGACGAGGTCGATCTTGTCGGCCGCGATGTTGACGTAGTAGGAGGTCACGTCCTGCGACGTGAAGGCGTTGTCCTGGCCGCCGTTCTGCTCCACCAGGCGGGCGAACTGCCCCTGCCCGTGGGTCGGCGTGCCCTTGAACATCATGTGCTCGAGGAAGTGCGCGATGCCGGTGGCGCCGCGCGACTCGTTGCGGGAGCCCACGCGATACCACATCTGGAAGGACACGATGGGGCTGCGATGGTCTTCCTGCAGCAGCACGCGCAGCCCGTTGTCGAGCGTGGCCGCGACCACGCGGTCGCCGGAGGACTGCGCGGCGGCACCGCCGACCGCGAGGACGAGCAGCAACAAAAGGACGAGGGTAGAGCGCATCGGCTCGATTATACCGGCTGGTGTATCATCCGGTTTCTATGCGGATCGGCTTCGCGCTGTTCGCCACGCTCGTCCTCGCGACGGCGGCAGGCGCACAGCCGTGCGCCGAGCCCCTCGCCGTCGTGTTCGAGCGCATCTCCCCGGCCGTCGTGTCGATCCAGGCGATGAAGATCAACAAGGCCAAGCCGCAGCGCCGGTTCGAGACGGTCGTGGGCTCGGGCGTGATCATCGACAAGGACGGCCAGATCCTCACGAACGCCCACGTCGTCGACGGCGCCGCCTCGCTGACGGTGACGCTCGACTCCGGCACCAAGAGCACCGCGCGCATCCTCGGCCTGGACCCGGTCCTCGACATTGCCCTGCTGCGCGTGGACAACGGTGCCCCCCTGCCGGCCGCGCGGCTCGGCGACTCGTCAGCCGTGAAGGTCGGCGAAGAGGTCGTCGCCATCGGCAACCCGATCGGCCTCGACCAGACCATGACGCGCGGGATCGTCAGCGGGCTCAACCGGCTGCTGCCGGGCGTCTCGGACGAGCCGATGATCCAGACGGACGCGCCCATCAACCCTGGTAACTCGGGAGGCCCGCTCGTGGATCGCTGCGGCATGGTGGTCGGGATCAATACGCTGATCTCGGAGGACGCGCAGTCCATCGGCTTTGCGGTGCCGATCAACGCCGCGAAGGTCATCTTGCGCGACCTGCGCGAGGTCGGCCGCGTGATCCGGCCCTGGCTCGGCATGCAAGGGCGCGCGGTCGACAACAAGCTCGGGGGCATCGTGCGCATGCCGGTGGCGCCGGGCTACCTGGTGGAGGTCGTCTACGACGGCTCCCCTGCCGACCGGGCGGGCGTGCGCGGCGGCAACCTGTCCGTGGTCGTGCAGGGCGAGGAATACCTGCTGGGCGGCGACATCCTCACCGAGATCAACGGCGCGCCGATTCGCAGCCACACGGACTACGTCGCGCGCGTGAAGACGCTGCGCGTGGGGCAGCGGGTGAAGATCATCGTCGTGCGCGAGGGTCAGCCGCGCGAGATGACGCTGACCGTAGGCGAGCGCCCGCGCTTGCCGTCCGACCTCGCGGACTAGGCGCGCGCCGCACCGCGTTCGCGACCCTTCGTCGCCGATTTTCGACCGCTCGTCCGATTGCCGTAGACGCCGCCGCCAGCCGATCGCATGGTGAGCCCGGGCCAGATGCATCGCGGCCCGGGAGAATTCGCAATGGCCGAGATCGTGGCGCCGCCTGCAACGCCTTCGGTCGGCCGGCTGCTGCTCGGCAGCGGGCCGCGCTTCGTCCGTGATTCGCTCGCGCCGGTTCTGGTCTTCTACGCCGGCTGGAAGCTCTTCGGCTTGACGCCGGCCATCGCCGCCGCCACCGGCCTGGCGGTGGCGATGTACGGCTGGGAGCGTCGAAAGGCGCGCTCGGGCCTCGCCGCCGCCATGGGTCTCGGCATCGCTCTCACCCAGGGGGCGGCCGCGCTCGCCACCGGGAGCGCGGTCGCGTATTTCGTCCCCGGCGTCATCGCCAACGCGCTGTACGGACTGGCGTTCGTCGTCTCCGTATTGATCGGGCGCCCGCTGGCCGGGGTGTTCGCGCAAGACACGTACCCCTTCCCGCCAGAGGTGAAGGCCTCGGCGACGTTCCGCCGCGTCTTCTCCCGCGTCTCCCTCGCCTGGGGCGTCTATCTCCTGGCGCGCAGCGGGCTGCGCGTCCTCGCGCTCACCTGGGGCGACGTCGATCTCATCGTCGCAATCAACGTGGTCACCGCGGCGCCGTTCACCGCCGCCCTGACGGCGTGGTCCATCTGGTATGGCGTGCGCGGCTTCCGGCGAAGCCAAGAATGGGGCTGGGCGCTGTCATGATCTGCCGCGGCCCCGGCTTCGGCCTGATGCTCGCGGGTCTCATCGTGACGCTGATCGGCTTGGCGATCGTTGTCACGCACACGTTCGACATCCCGCGCTACTGGACGACGTTCGGGGTCGGGATCGCGCTGCTCGTCGGCGGCGGCCTGCATGCCGCGCTCGGCGGGCGGCGCCCACCGGGTGCGGGCGGCTCCTGATACGATCGCGCCCGTGGCCACGGCCGATATCCTGCGCCGGCTGAGAGCGAGTCACTGGTTCCAGATCGGCGTCCTGAGCGCCAGCGCCGCGCTCATGCTGACGGCGTTGTTCGCGCTCGCGGGACACAGCCACGTTGCGGTCACGTTGCAGAGCGCGCTCGTCCACGCGGCCAGCATGACGGCGCTGGTGTCGCTCACGCTTCCGCGGCTGCGCTGCTTCAATGGACAGCCCGCAACTGTCCGCTGGGGCGCGAAGCTCCTCGCCCTCGTCATGCTCGCCCTCGTCGGCACGGCGCTCGCGTGCGGCGTCCTCACCGTCCTCGGGCTGCGGCCGAACGAGACGTTCGCCCTCTGCTACCGTTTTGACTTGGGCATCAGCGTGCTGTTCACGCTGACGCTGGGGATCGGCATGGGCCTGTACGACACGCAGCGACGGCGGCTCGATGCGCTGACCGCGACGCTGCGCGAGCGCGAGCTGGAGCACGAGCGTGCGCGCAAGATGGCGCTGGAGGCGCGGCTGGCCTCGCTGGAGGCGCGGCTGCAGCCGCATTTCATGTTCAACACCCTCAACGCGATCTCCGCGCTGATCCAGGAGAATCCCGACGAGGCCGAGCGCACCGTGGAGCGCCTGGCCGCGCTGCTGCGCTTCTCCCTCGACGCGACCGAGCGCGGACTCGTTCCGCTCGAGCACGAGCTGAAGATCGTGACGGATTACCTGGAGATCGAGCGGACGCGCTTCGGCCCGCGCCTGGCGTATACGCTCGCCGTCGAGCCCGAGGCCGCGGGGACGGAAGTCCCGCCGCTGACGCTGCAAACGCTGGTCGAGAATAGCGTCAAGCACGCGGTCGCGGTGAGCCCATCCGGCGGGCGGCTGCGCATCGAGGCGGCGGCGGCCGGGAACCGGCTGCGGCTGGCGGTGTGGGACAACGGCCCCGGATTCACGGCGGATGCGATCCCCGCCGGGCACGGCCTCGACAACCTTCGCGCGCGGCTGGCCACGCGGTTCGGCGCCGACGCCGGCCTCGAGATCACCGGCCGCGACGGCGGCACGCTGGTGACCGTCGCGATGCCTTGCGCGCCGGCGCGGTGAACCGGTCGGCGCCGCTCCGCGCGTTCCTGATCGACGACGAGCCGCTGGCCCTCAACCGCCTGGCCCGCCTGCTGGCGGCGACGGGACGGGTCGAGATCGTCGGCCGCGCGACGGACCCCGCGCAAGGGCTGGCCGCCGTCGCGGCCAGCGCCGTCGACGTCCTGTTCCTCGACATCCACATGCCCGGGCTGAGCGGCTTTCAAATCGTCGAGCGCGTGCCGCCCGGCCCCGACGTCGTGTTCGTCACCGCGCACGACGAGCACGCCGTGCGCGCGTTCGAGGTCAACGCCATCGATTACCTGCTCAAGCCGGTCGAGCGCGCGCGGCTCGACAAAGCGCTCGACCGTGTCGCGACGCGGCGCTCCGGCTCCGCCGCAGACGACGTACGCGCCACGCTCGGGCGGCTGGCCGAGCACCTTCGCGCGACGTCGTTCCTCGAGCACTTCGCCGCGCGGACGCGGGACCGCGTGCAGCTCATTCCCGCCGCGGAGGTCACGCACGTCCTCGCGAAAGACCGAGCGACCTACGCGGTCACGGCGAGCGCGCAGCACATGCTGGATCAGACGCTGGCGGAGCTCGAGCGGCGCCTCGATCCCGCGCGGTTCCTGCGCATCCACCGGGCGATCCTCGTCAATCTGGCGTGGGTCGGCGAGCTGCGCGCGGATCCCGACGGGCATCTCGCCGTGCGGCTCAAGGACGCTGCGAGGACCGAGCTGCCCGTCTCCCGCGACCGGGTACGAGCGATGAAGGAACGCCTGGGACTCTGAGCTAGCCGCCGACGATCGCGCGCGCTTTGAGGAACACGTCGCGCAGCATCGGCCGCGTGAGCTTACCGGTGAAGGTGTTCTGCTGACTCGGGTGGTAGCAGGCGATCAGCGTGACGCCGTCGCCGAGCTCGCTCGTGGCGCCGTGCGCGAACACCGGGCGCGCCGGCGGCGCTGCCCCCCCGAGTGCGCGGCGGGCGCGCAGGTACGCGTCCCAGCCGATGCGTCCCAGGCCGACGACGACGCGCACGCGGTCGAGCAGATGCAGCTCGTCGAGCAGGTATGGGCGGCACGCGAGGATCTCCGCGGGCAGCGGCTTGTTGGCCGGCGGCGCGCACCGAATCGTCGCGGTGATATACGCGTCGCGCAGCCGCAGGCCGTCGTCCGCGTGCAGCGACGTCGGCTGGTTCGCAAAGCCAGCGTGATGCAACGCCTCGAACAGCCAGTCGCCGCTGCGGTCGCCGGTGAACATGCGTCCCGTTCGGTTGCCGCCGTTGGCGGCCGGAGCGAGGCCCACCAGCAGCAGCCGCGCGCGCGGATCGCCGAAGCCCGTCAGCGGCCGCGCCCAGTAGCGCTGTCCCTCGTAGCGCCGCGGCGGCGCCTCGCCCGCCGCTTCGCGGTGCGCGACCAGTCGCGCGCAGCGGCGGCAGCGCACGATGCGTGCGTTGAGCCGCTCGAGCGTCATCGGACTTTGCAAGGCGGCCGGATTGTGCCACGGTGAAGGCGATGATGCCATCTCACGCGCGCGTGCGCGGCCGTCGCGTGCCGTCGATCATCGTCCACGGCGGCGCGGGGGCCACCGCGGCGAGCGCGGACGAGTACCGTCCCGGAATCCGCGCGGCGGTGGCGGCCGGCTGGGCGGTGCTCGCAGCCGGCGGCCGAGCCCTCGACGCGGTCGAAGCCGCCGTCCGCAGCCTGGAAGACGATGAGCGCTTCAACGCCGGGCGCGGCTCGGTCCTGACGGAGTCCGGCACGGTGGAAATGGACGCGTCGATCATGGAGGGCGATCGCCTGACGTGCGGCGCGGTCGCCGCGGTGAGCCGCGTCGCCAATCCCGTGACGCTCGCGCGTCGCGTGCTGGACGACGGCCGCCACGTACTGCTCGTCGGCGAGGGTGCGCACGCGTTCGCGCGCGCCGCCGGTCTGCCCCCCTGCGACCCGACCTCGCTCGTCACCGAGCGCCAGCGCGCCCGGCTCGCCGAGCGCGCGGCCGCCGGCGGCGGCGCCCGCGCCGTCGCGTCCCGCGGGACGGTCGGCGCGACCGCGCTCGATCGTCACGGCACCGTGGCCGCCGCGACGTCGACAGGCGGAACGCTCGGCAAGCGTCCGGGCCGCGTGGGTGACAGCGCGCTGATCGGCTGCGGCACGTACGCCGACAGCTCGCTGGGTGGCGTGTCGTGCACGGGCGACGGCGAGGCCATCATCCGCGTCGTGCTCGCGCGGCGGGCGCTCGACTATCTCAAGGAGGCGGACGATCCCGACTACGCGGCGAAAGTGTCCGTCGACCTGCTGGTGGAAGAGGGTCGCGGCGAAGGCGGCCTGATTCTCGTCGACTGGCGCGGCCGCATCGGCTATGCGCAGTCGACGGCGTTCATGCCCGTCGGCTGGATGGCGCCGACGCTCGGCGAGCCCGCCCTGCCCTTCTGATGGACATCTCGGGCGGCCCCGTCGACGTCGCCGCGATCGAGACCGCGCGGCTGCGCCTGCGCGACGCGATCGTCGAGACGCCGTGCGCGTACTCGCAGACGCTATCCGAGCTCACCAACGCGCGGTGCTTCGTGAAGCTCGAGAATCTGCAAATGACCGGCTCGTTCAAGGAGCGCGGCGCCGCGAACCTGCTTCTGCAGCTCGGCCCCGAGGTGCGCCGGAGCGGCGTCATCGCGGCGAGCGCGGGCAACCACGGGCTGGCGGTGGCGTTCCACGCGCAGCGACTCGGCATTCCCGCCACGATCGTGATGCCGGAGTATGCGCCGCTCATCAAAGTGACGTCGGCGCGCCGCTACGGCGCAGAGGTGATCCTGCACGGCAGCAACTACGACGACGCCTACGAGCGCGCGCGGGCGCTCGGCGACGAGCGGGGCGCGGTCTTCGTCCATCCGTTCGACGACGCGCGCGTCATCGCCGGTCAGGGCACGCTCGGCCTCGAGCTGCTCGAGCAGCTTCCCGAGGTCGAGGCCGTGGTCACGCCGGTGGGCGGCGGCGGCCTCATCGGCGGCGTCGCGCTGGCCATCAAGGCCAAGCGGCCGGACGTGCGGGTGATCGGCGTGCAGTCCGCGGCGCTGCCGGCGATGTCGCGCTCGCTCGACCGGGGCGAGCGCCTGCGCGTAGAGGCGTCGGCGACGATCGCAGACGGTATCGCCGTGCGCCAGGTCGGCGAGCTGACCTTCGAGCTCGCTCGCCGCTGGGTGGACCGGGTGGTGACCGTCGGCGAGGAGGAGCTCGCGAACGCGGTGCTCCTCCTGCTCGAGATCGAGAAGACGGTCGTCGAGGGTGCCGGCGCCGCGCCCCTGGCCGCGCTGCTCAACCGGCGACTGGATCTCGACGGCCGCCGCGTGGCGCTCGTCCTTTCGGGCGGCAACATCGACGTCACGACGCTGGCGCGCATCATCGAGCGCGGCCTGGTCAAGGACGGCCGCCTCGTGCGCCTCGGCGTGCTACTGCGCGACATTCCCGGCGCGCTGGCGCGACTCACCGCGTTGATCGCGGAGGAGCGCGCCAACATTCTGCACATCCTGCACGACCGCGCGTTCTCGCGACAGGCGGCGATCGGCCAGACCGAGGTCGAGCTGACGCTGGAGACCTCCGGCCCCGAGCAGATCGCCGCGGTCAAGCGGCGCCTGGAAGCCGCGGGCTATCGCGTGGAGGAGCGGACGACCGACTAGACCACGCCCGGTCGGGGCGTCAGCGCCGAGGCGATCGCCGCTCGCACCCGCTCGGCCAGCTGCGTGGCCGCTGCGCGCGGCGTCGCGGCAGCGTCCACCGACACCGGCGGATGGTACGTAATCGTGACGTGGCCGCGCCGCGGCAGTGTCTGGCCGGGCGGCCAGGCGTCGTGGGCCCCCGTGATCGTCACCGGCAACACCGGCACGCCCAGCGACGCCGCGAGCCGAAAGGCGCCCATGTGGAAGCGGACGAGGGAGCCGTCCGGGCTTCGACCGCCTTCGGGGAAGATCATCACAGCCGCCCCTTCCTCGAGCAGAAGCCGGCGCGCCTCGCGTACGGCGCGCGAGTCGCGCGAGTCGATGTCCACCGGGAACGCGTGCAGCAGCCGGATCGCCCGGCCGAGAACCGGTATCCGGAACAAACGCGCCCAGGCCATGTAATACACACGGCGGCGGAACGGGATCGTCACCAGCACCGGATCGGCGTAGGTCTGATGGTTCGGCACGACGACGATGGGACCACGCGGGGGAATGTGCTGGGTCCCGCACAGCTCGAGTCGAAAGAGCAGGCGCGACACGCCGAAGACGAGCGGGCGAAACAGATCGAGGACGGGCGTGCGCACGGGGTTAGCGTAGCCGAGAGCTACGCGCACAACGAAACGGGGCCGGGATCACTCCCGGCCCCGCAGGCCTTCGGCGTTCGAGGCAGCGATCTAGTCGTCGTCAGCCACGGCTTCGGCCTCGATCGGCTCGAGCTCGTGCTGACGGCCGCGCCGCTCCAGCATGTCCTGGCAGCGAACGCACGTCTGAACCTCCGGCAGCGCACGCAACCGAGCGGCCGCGATCTTCTCGCCGCATTCGATACAGATGCCGTACTCGCCGTCGTTGAGACGGTCGAGAGCGGCAGTGATGCGGTTGACCCGCTCCACCAGCAACTCGCGCGTGGCGAAGCCGATCTCACGCCGCTCGTTGGCCTGGATCTCGTCCACCTCGTCGGCGTACGCCAAGCGCTCGGACTGGCCGAGCAACGCCTCGAGGGCCGCTGCCCCACCCATCTGGCGCAGCCGAGTTACCGCTTCCTTAAGATCCGTCTCCAGCCGCTTCCGGATGTCCATTTATAGCCTCCGTGACTTCGTGGCCGCGGGGGGTGCAACCCCTGTGCCGTACCTGAGACGTAGGACACGGGTGGAGAGATTCACTGCGAAAACAGTAATCTGCGGTCCGACCGAAAGGCTCCGGGATGGGCTCTCCAGGCGCAGAATGCCCAGGGCCCAGACAGTTTCCGGAGGCCCAATCTGGCACAGCGGCCAAGAACTGGGCGTGCGCGGGTGCCAGGAACCGGACGTTGGGAGACAGCGTTTCTAGGCTTCCTGATCCTCGTATTTCGTCTTGAGCGACGCGACGACTGCGGGGTCGGCCAGCGTGGTGGTATCGCCCAAGGCTCGCCCCTCAGCGATGTCGCGCAGCAGGCGGCGCATGATCTTGCCGGAGCGCGTCTTGGGCAGCTCCGCGGAGAAGATGATGTCGTCTGGCCGCGCCAGCGCGCCGATCTTCTTCGACACGTGCGCCTTGAGCTCGTCCATGAGGGCCGGCGTGCCGTCCACGCCGCCCTTGACCGTGACGAAGGCGGCGATCGCCTGGCCCTTGATGTCGTGCGTCTTGCCGATGACGGCGGCCTCGGCCACCGACTTGTGGTCTACCAGCGCTGACTCGACCTCCATCGTCGAGACGCGATGCCCGGAGACGTTCATCACGTCGTCCACGCGGCCGAGCAGCCAGAAGTAGCCGTCCTTGTCGCGTTTGGCGCCGTCACCGGTGAAGTAGATATCGGGGTACTTCGACCAGTACTGCTTGACGAACCGATCGGGATCGCCCCAGATACCGCGCAGCATCCCCGGCCACGGCTTGCGGAGAACGAGATAGCCGGCCTTCGCCGGCTTGCCGGCCTCGTCCAGCACCTCGGCGTCGATGCCGGGGAACGGCCGCGTCGCCGAGCCGGGCTTGAGCACGGTGACGCCGGGCAGCGGCGTGATGAGGATGTTCCCCGTCTCGGTCTGCCACCACGTATCGACGACGGGGCAGCGTCCGCCGCCGATCACCTTCCAGTACCAGACCCACGCCTCGGGATTGATGGGCTCACCGACGGTGCCGAGCAGGCGCAGGCTCGAGAGGTCGCAGCGCTTGGGATACTCCTCGCCCCACTTCATGAAGGTGCGTATGGCCGTCGGCGCGGTGTAGCAGATCGTGATCCCGTGCTTCTCGATGATGCGCCAGAAGCGATCCTTGTCGGGAAAGTCGGGCGTCCCCTCGTACATGACCGTCGTCGCGCCGTTCGCGAGTGGCCCGTACACGACATACGAGTGGCCAGTGACCCAGCCGACGTCGGCCGTGCACCAGTAGACGTCGTCGTCGTGCAGGTCGAAAACCCACTTGTGGGTGGCCGCGATGCCCGTGAGGTACCCGCCCGTGGTATGGATGATGCCCTTCGGTTTGCCGGTCGAGCCCGACGTGTAGAGGAGATAGAGCAAGTCCTCCGAGTCCATCGGCTCGGCGGGGCACTTCGGCTCCACACCCTTGACGAAGTCGTCCCACCAGATATCGCGCCCGTGCTGCATGTTGACGGGCTCGCCCGTGCGCTTGAGCACGATCACGCTCTTCACGCCCGGGCACTCCTTGAGCGCGTCGTCGGTGTTCTTCTTGAGCGGCACCGTCGAGCCGCGCCGGTAGCCGCCGTCGGCGGTGATCACCAGCGCGGAGTTTGCGTCGTGGATGCGGTCGCGCACCGATTCCGGCGAGAAGCCGCCGAAGATCACCGAGTGCGCGGCGCCGATCCGCGCGCATGCGAGCATCGCGATGGCGACCTCGGGGACCATCGGCATGTAGATCGTGATGCGGTCGCCTTTGCGCACGCCGTGGCGCTTGAGCGCGGCGGCGAAGCGCTGCACCTCGCGGTAGAGATCCCAATAGGTCAGCGTGCGCGTGTCGCCAGGCTCGCCCTCCCAGATCAGCGCGGCCTTCGTGCGATGCGGCCCCTGCACGTGGCGATCGAGACAGTTGTAGGCGACGTTGAGCTTGCCGCCGACGAACCACTTCGCGTACGGCGGCTTCCACTCGAGCGCCTTCGTCCACGGCTTGAACCAGGCGAGCTCCTTCGCCCGCTGCTCCCAGAAGCGCACCGGATTCTTCGCGGCGTCGCGATAGACCGACTGGCTGCGGACCAGCGCGCGCTTCACGAACGCCTTCGGGGGCGGAAACTTGCGGTCTTCCTTGAGCAGTGCCTGGATCGGCTCGTCGCCTTTGGCGGCCTTGGCCATGTGGAAACCTCACGCTTCGTTGTGATCGCCCGGGAGGGCGGGCGCTATTCTCGCTCAGCGTCGGAAGGTGATCAATCGCGGCGCACGGGAACTCGAGGAGCGCCCCGGGTCGCCGGGACGCTCCTCGATCAGGCTAAGCCTTGGCGCGGGCGCGGGAGGCCTCGATCGCCCCTTCCTCCCAGATGCTGTGCTTGCGCGTCTCCGGCATCACGAAGATCGCGATGAGAAACATCACGGCCGGCACGATGATGGGATAGAGCAGCGCATAGCCGACGCTGCCGGTGGACAGGTACATCGACGTCGTGACAATCGGAACCAGGCCGCCGCCCCAGCCATTGCCGATGTGATAGGGCACCGACACGGACGTGTAGCGGATGCGGCTCGGGAAGAACTCGGCGAGAAACGCGCCGATCGGACCGTAGGTCATGCCTACGTAATTGACCAGGATGACAACGATGAGAATCGCCATCGGGTAGTTGACATTGCCCGGATTGGCGTACGTGCCGAGCGCCGCGTAGAGCGGGTAGTACGTGAGCGATGCCAGGGCCATGCCGCCCAGGATGATCGGCTTGCGGCCGACCTTGTCCGAGAGCCAGCCCCAGAAGATCAGGGTCGGGGTGGCGATCAGCAGCGCGATGCCGACGATCCAGCTCGACGTCAGCACGTCCAGCTTCTTGACGGTCTGCAGGAAGTAGAGCGCCCAGAACTGACCGCTGTACCAGACGCAACCCTGACCCAGCACCACCACGCTGGCGATGACGACGTACTTGAAGTTGCTGCTCATGAACGCTTCGCGCCACGGGTTCGTCGTGGTCCGGCCCTTGGCCTTCATGTCCTGGAAGATCGGCGTCTCACCGAGCGAGAGCCGGATCCAGATGGCGATGGCGACGAGGAGTAGCGAGATGATGAACGGCAGCCGCCAGCCCCACTCCTGGAAGGCCTCGAGGCCCAGATACTGCCGGATACCGATGATCACGGCCAGTGAGACGACGATGCCCAGCGTCGGTGACGTCTGCAGCCAGCCGGTGTAGTAGCCGCG
>Ga0114129_10000017_pt1 | contig 126216 bp, 121 predicted proteins | sample RhiMetdeltSRZDD1_FD_80071 | JGI IMG/M metagenome (GOLD analysis project Ga0114129, IMG submission 80071) | Populus rhizosphere microbial communities from Tennessee, USA - Rhizosphere MetaG P. deltoides SRZDD1 (version 2) (version 2) | ecosystem: Host-associated > Plants > Roots > Rhizosphere... | reverse complement strand
CCGGAAGCTAAGCCCTCCAGCGCCGATGGTACTGCACCGGAGACGATGTGGGAGAGTAGGACACCGCCGGACAAAACATCCAGCTGAGGGCCGACCCAACCGGGTACGGCCCTCAGCTGCGTTCTGCCCCGGGAATGCCCGGCGGTGATGGAAGGATGTACCTGTGAGTTCGTCTGCAAACGACAATCCGCGCCACGGCAGCGGAGACGGCGGCCGTAACCGCGACGGTCGGCGCGATGGCGACCGGTCCGGGCGTACCGGCGGGGGCAGTCGTTTCGGCGACCGGGACCGCCGCGGCACCGGCGACCGCGGCCAGGGCCGTGACTCCAGCGACCGCCGCGAGGGCGGTGGCTATCGCCGGGACGACCGGGAGGGTGGCAACCGCCGTGAGGGCGGTGGCTTCCGCGGCGACCGGGATCAGCGCGGTGACCAGCGTGGTGGCGGTTACGGCGATCGTGGTCCGCGGCGTGACTCCGGTGATCAGCGTGGTGGCTACCGGCGCGATGACCGCGACGGCGGCTTCCGGGGCGGCGGTCGCGATCAGCGTGGCGACCAACGCGGTGACCAGCGCGGTGGCGGTTACGGCGATCGTGGTCCGCGGCGCGACTTCGGTGATCAGCGCGGCGGCGGTTACGGGGACCGTGGTCCGCGGCGTGACTCTGGTGACCAGCGTGGTGGCGGTTACGGCGATCGTGGTCCGCGGCGTGATTTCGGGGATCGGCGTGAGGGCGGCTACCGGCGCGATGACCGCGATGGCGGCTTCCGTGACAACCGCGGCCCGCGGCGTGACTCCGGGGATCGCCGCGAGGGCGGCTACCGGTGGGACGACCGTGACGGTGGGTTCCGAGGGGAACGCGACGGCGGATTCCGGGGCGATCGGGATCGGGATCGCGCTCCGCGGCCGGCGTACGCCGATGACGTGCACGCCGGTGAGGAGTTCGCGCCGCGTACCGAGCGGACGGAGCGGGAACGGCCGACCGGACCGGAGATCCCCGACGACGTGACGGCCGACGAACTCGACACCGAGATCCGGGCCGAACTGCTCACGCTGGCGCGTCCGGTGGCGGAGCGCGTCGCCCGGCACCTGGTCGCGACGGGACACTTGATCGATGAGGACGCACCGCTGGCGCTGGAACACGCCATTGCTGCGCGACGGCTGGCTTCCCGGATTGCGTCGGTACGCGAAGCGGTCGGCCTGGCGGCGTACCGGGCCGGTGAGTGGCAGACCGCCATCGCCGAGCTGCGGACGTACCAGCGGCTCACCGGGCGGCAGACGCATCTGGCCGTGCTCGCCGACTGCGAGCGGGCGCTGGGCCGGCCGGAGAAGGCCGTGGACATGTTCCGGGCGGCCGACCGCGGCAAGCTCGGCCCGGCCGAGGCGATCGAGCTGCTCATCGTGGCCGCCGGGGCCCGGGGCGACCTCGGTCAGCGCGATGCGGCCGTCGCGATGCTCCAGGTACGCGAGCTGACTGCGGACGCCAGTGAGCCGTGGGCGGCCCGGCTGCGGTACGCGTACGCCGATGCTCTGGTGAACGCCGGGCGGGCCGAGGAAGCGCGCGAATGGTTCTCGCGGGCCGCCGAGGTCGACGAGGACGGGGTCACCGACGCGGCCGAACGGCTGCTGGAGATGGACGGCGTCAGCCTGGAAGACGACGACGTCGAAGAGGACGAGAACTACGACGGCGAGCCGGCCGAGGACGAGGACGCCGAAGAAGGCGAAGACGAAGAAGCCGAAGGCGACGCCGAAGAAGGCGAAGACGGCGACGACGACGCCGAAGAAGGCGAAGAAGGCGAAGACGCAGACGACGACGAAGACGAAGACGACGCCTTCGAGGAAGACGACTTCGAGGACTCCGACGCGGGCGACGACGATGACTACGACGAAGAGGACGACGAAGAGGACGACGAGGACGACGACGACGACGAGCCCGACGACGATCTCGATGCGGACGTCCGGCCGGCCGATCCGGTGCCGGCCGACGAACCGGAGAAGGAGTCCGGCAAGCCGGGTGACGCCGCGGCGTGACCAGTAGCGCTCGCCTCGTCGACGGGTATGACCTAGTCATTCTCGACCTCGACGGCGTCGTGTTCCTCATCGACAAACCGATATCCGGCGCTGCCGAGGCGGTGGAACAGATCCGCGCGGTGGGCGTACCCGTGATATTCGCGACCAACAACGCGTCCCGGCGAGCGCGAGAGGCCGCGGACCTGTTGTCGGGAATGGGCGTGCCGGCGCGGGCCGAGGAGGTCTTCACCTCGGCGAGCGCGGCGGCGCGGCTGCTGGCCGAGCGATTCGAGCCGGGGGCGCGGATCTTGGTAGTGGGCGCGGACGCGCTGCGCGAGGAGGTCGCGGACGCCGGGCTGAGCGTGGTCGCGAGAGCGCACGACGCGCCGGCCGCGGTCGTGCAGGGCTACGGGCCGCGCGTCGGGTGGCCGGAGCTGGCCGAGGCGACGCTGGCGATACGGGCGGGCGCGCTGTGGATGGCGACCAACATGGACCGTACGCTCCCCAGCCCGCGCGGAGCCTTGCCGGGCAACGGTTCTCTCGTGGCCGCGGTGGCGACCGCGCTGGGTCGGCAACCGGATCTGGTGGTGGGCAAGCCGTCGCCGGGACTGTTCCAGGCCGCCGCCGCGGGATACGCCCGGCCTCTGGTGGTCGGCGATCGGCTCGACACCGACATCGCCGGAGCGCACCGGGCGGGCATGGACAGCCTGCTCGTGCTGACCGGCGTGAGCAGCCGGGCGGACGTGGACGCGGCCCCGGCCGACCAGCGGCCGACCTACGTGGCACCGGATCTTTCCGGCCTGTTCGCCGGTCCCGAGTACGCCGCCCGGTAACTTGATACGGCACACACAATCGACGGAGAAGGGCGATGACGATGGCCGACGCATGGCGGTCCTATCTGGAAATGGCCTACGGGCTGACCAAGACCTCACGCAAGAAGGCCGAACGAGCCGTACGCGACCTCGTCGGCAAGGGCAACGCGAAGGCGTCTGAGTTGCAGCAGATGGCTGAGGACCTGCGCGCCACGGGCGGGGCCAACCGCGATGCGATGGTCGAGCTGATCCGTACGGAGCTCGACCGGGCGCTCAACCGGGTCGGCCTGGCCAAGGCGGACGAAGTCGCCGCACTGCGCGAGCGCGTCGCTGAGCTGGAGGCCACGCTCGTGGCCTCGGGTCCGTCCGCTTCAGGTTCGGCCGCCTCAGGTCCGGCTCCGATCGACGGCGCTACCGTCGCCCCCGTCGCGAAGAAGGCGGTGGCGAAGAAGGCCGCGGCGAAGAAGGCGGTCGCTGCTTCGGCCGATGGTGCTTCGGCGGGCGCCGGCTCTAGCCGTGCTAGTTCCAGCCGTGCTGGCTCTAGCGGCGCTGGCTCTAGCGGCGCTGGTTCGACCCGCGCTGCGAGTACTTCGGGGCCGGCGAAGGCTGCTTCGGCGAAGAAGGCGGCTGCTCCGAAGAAGGCTGCCTCCGCTAAGAAGACCGCGGCGAAGAAGACCTCGCCCTCGAAGAAGGCGGCCGGGTGAGCCCCGAGTCCGCCCCGGTTTCTCCGGCCGCGCCGGAAGTCCCGTCCGCGTCTTGGGTTCCGGCGGCCGCACCTCCGGCTTCGGAGGCTCCCGCGGCTTCGGCGCCTCCGGCTTCGGGGGTTTCGCCCGCTGAGGTCTTCGCTGGCGGCCCCACCGGCCACCGTGCGGTCGACGCTGCCCTGCGATCGCTGGAGAACGCCGCCGAGCTGCCCGAGGCCGAACGGATCGCGGCGTACGAGGCGGCGCACCGGACGCTGCGCGAAACGCTGTCGACGATCGACGACGCCTGAGATCCGCCGTGGCTCGCCGAATCCGCCTGGACGCCGAACTCGTCCGCCGCGGCCTGGCCCGGTCGCGGGAGCAGGCGGCGGCACTGGTCGAGGGGGGCCGCGTGGAGGTACGCGGGCAGGTGGCGCGCAAGGTGGCGGCGATGGTCGATCCGGCCGACCCAGTACGCGTGACCGGCGAGCCGACCTTCGAGGAGTACGTCTCGCGGGGCGGGCACAAACTGGCCGGCGCGCTCGACGCCTTCATGCCGTTGGGCTTGGAGGTGGCTGGGCGGCGCTGCCTCGATGCCGGCGCGTCCACTGGTGGCTTCACGGATGTGTTGCTACGGCGCGGTGCTGCGCACGTCGCCGCCGTGGATGTCGGGTATGGACAGATCGCGTGGTCGTTGCGTACGGACCCGCGGGTCACGGTCATCGAGCGTACGAACGTGCGGACGCTGACGCCGTCGCAGATCGAAGGCGTGGTGGACCTGACCGTCGCCGACCTCTCCTTCATCTCGCTGCGGCTGGTGCTGCCGGCGCTGGCCGCCTGCACCGAGGGCGACCTGGCGTTGATGGTCAAACCGCAGTTCGAGGTCGGCAAGGAACGGGTCGGCTCGGGCGGCGTGGTCCGGGATCCGTCGTTGCGGGCCGAAGCGGTTCTGGACGTCGCCGCCGCCGGCTGGGACCTCGGGCTCGGCGTCGCCGGGGTGGTCGCCTCGCCGCTGCCGGGTCCCTCCGGTAACGTCGAGTTCTTTCTATGGTTCCGCAAGGACGCACCACCGGTCTCCGAGGAAGCGGTGCGGCAGGCCGCCGGCGTCGATGGGGAGGGCTCGGCATGACGCGTGAGGCGTTGTTGGTGACCCATACCGGGCGCAAGGACTCGACCGAGCACGCGCGTACGGTCGCCGCTGACCTGATCGCGGCGGGGTTCGGCGTACGGGTGGTCGCCGAGGAGGTCGACGATCTGGACCTGCCCGGCGTGGTGCCCGTACGCGGCCCGGAAGCGGCGCTCGGCGTCGAGATCGTGTTCGCCCTCGGCGGCGACGGCACCCTGCTGCGAGCCGCGGAACTGGCTCGGCCGTGCGGCGTACCGCTGCTCGGCATCAACCTCGGCCGGGTCGGCTTCCTCGCCGAGGCCGAGTTCAACGACCTCGACCAGGCCGTCCGGGACGTCGTCGCCCGTTCGTACACAGTGGACTCACGCCTGACGGTGGACGCCCGCGCGGAGCTGGACGGTCAGGTGCTGGCCGAGTCCTGGGCGCTCAACGAGGTCAGCGTCGAGAAGGCCCACCGTGAGCGGATGCTGGAGGTCATGGTCGACGTCGACGGCCGGCCGTTGTCGCGGTACGGCTGCGACGGCGTCGTCTGCGCCACGCCGACCGGCTCCACGGCCTACGCCTTCTCCGGCGGCGGCCCGGTGGTCTGGCCCGAGGTCGAGGCCCTGCTGCTCGTCCCGATCAGCGCCCACGCGCTGTTCAGCCGCCCGCTCGTCACCGCGCCGACCTCCACGATCGTGATAACCGTCGAGCCGTACGCCGCCGCCGCGGTCATGTCCTGCGACGGGCGGCGTACGTTCGAGCTTCCGCCGGGTGCGCGCGTCACCGTCCGTCGCGGAGAGTTGCCCGTACGCGTTGTACGCCTGCGGCCGCGCCCCTTCACCGACCGGCTCGTAGCCAAGTTCGGGCTGCCCGTCGAGGGCTGGCGGGGACAGGCGTGAGTTCGCTGGTGACCCACGCCGCCGGGGAGCGTTTGCGCGAGACGCCGGAAGTTCGGTCGCAGTGCAGTCAGTGACGCCGCGAGTGACACCGTCGTACGCCTGAACTAATCTCAGTCCTGTGCTGGAAGAGTTGCGCATTACCGGCCTCGGGGTCATCGAGGACACATCGCTGCCGTTGACGCAGGGGATGAACGTCATCACCGGTGAGACCGGCGCCGGCAAGACGATGGTCGTGACCGGCCTGGGCCTGCTCTTCGGCGGCCGCGCTGACGCCGGGCGCGTGCGCGCCGAGCCCGGCCGCGCGATGGTCGAGGGCCGGCTGCGCCTGCCGACGCAGATCGCTCGGACCGTCTCCGCGCGCGTTGTGGACGCCGGCGCGGAGGCCGATGAGGACGGCAGTCTTCTGCTGAGCCGGACGGTCACCGTCGAGGGCCGCTCGCGAGCGCACGTCGGTGGCCGGTCGGTGCCGGTCAGCCTCCTCGGCGAGATCGGTGAGCAGGCGGTGGCCATACACGGCCAGTCCGACCAGATGCGCCTCCTGCGCCCGGCGGAGCAGCGGGCCTCGCTCGACCGGTTCGCCGGACCCGAACACGAGAAGCTGCTGACCGAGTACCGCGAGCTGTTCACCGCCTGGCGGCGGATCGAGGAGGATCTGGCCGACCGCCGCCGCAACGCGCGCGAACGCAGCCAGGAAGCCGATCTGCTGCGCCTCGGCCTCGACGAGATCACCCGAGTCGATCCGCAGCCCGGCGAGGACGACGAGCTGAAGACCGAAGCGCAGCGCCTCGAACACGCCGAAGGACTGCGTGCGGCGGCTTCGCTGGCGCACCGGGCGATCTCCAGCGAGGACGAGTCGGAGGACGCCGGTGGCCTGCTCAACACCGCCCGCCGCGGGCTGGAGGCACAGTCCACTGTCGACCCTCTGCTCGGCGAGCTGGCCACCCGGCTGGAGGAGGCCGCCACGCTCATCGGGGACGTGGCCGTCGAGCTTTCGGCGTACCTGGCCAGTTTGGACGCCGATCCGGACCGGTTGCAGGCGGTCTACGAGCGCCGCGCCGCATTGCGCGGCCTGACCCGCAAGTACGCCGACGACGTAAACGGCGTGATCGCCTGGGCCGACCGGGCCCGCCAGCGACTGTCCGATCTGGACGTTTCCGACGAGGCGCTGGAGGAGCTCGACCGCGAGCGGCAGCGCCTGGCCGGTGAGGTCGCTGCGGCCGCATCGCGCCTGCGGGCGGCACGTATGACCGCTGCTGCGACCTTCGCCGAAATGGTGACCGTCGAACTGATCGGGCTCGCCATGCCGCACTCGCGGATCGAAGTCGTCGTCGGGCCGCGTACGCCCGGCCGCGGAGAGCCGTCACTCGTCGTGGACGGCGCCGAAGCGGGGGTCACCGCCGACGGCGCCGACGAGGTGGAGCTGCGCCTGCTGGCCCACCCGGGCGCACCGGCACTGCCGTTGCAGCGCGGTGCCTCCGGCGGTGAGCTGTCGCGAGTCATGCTCGCAATCGAGGTGGTCTTCGCCGGTGCCGGTGGACCGCCCACGCTGGTGTTCGACGAGGTCGACGCCGGGGTCGGCGGCCGGGCGGCGGTCGAGATCGGCAAGCGGCTGGCCCGCCTCGCCCGCAGCCATCAAGTGCTCGTCGTCACCCACCTGCCTCAGGTCGCCGCGTTCGCCGACCGGCACCTCGTAGTGGCCAAGGACATCGGGGGCGCCATCACCACCAGCGGCGTACGCGTCGTCGAGGAGACCGAGCGCGCCCGCGAACTCGCCCGGATGCTGGCCGGCCTCCCCGACTCCGACCTCGGCATAGCCCACGCCGAAGAGCTTCTGGCAGTGGCCGCCCGCGAACGCGCCTAGTCCCGGTGGATTGCGGAGAGCCGGGCCGCTTTCGTCGGGGCCGTCTTGTTTGGCGGGCGAACGAGCACGGAGTCCGTCGTTGGCCGGTATCCGACAGCAGCCGCCGGCCGGGAGTCGGGTGGATCTTGATCGAGGGGAACGGCAGCGGTGTAATCCGGCCGTAATTACAACGATTGCGTACCACCCAAGAGATCCACATCAGCTGTACCCCAGCTCGGGCCGGCCGGGTATGACAAACGGCACACGACCCCCGCATGCTTCCGCGCAGAGTGGGGATCCACCTCGCATTGGGGGATTGGGGTGGCCCACGCAGGGATCAAGCGACCCGCTCGCGGCGCGGAGGTTCTCCCCCGCCCCAAAAGGCACAAAACAGCGACCACCGACCGAGAAGATCAGCATGTCGAGTAGGCGACGAGCCGTTTGGCATGCCAGGATTGGCCCCGATGCGTCTACCCACCTTGCGCCGGACCCGGGGCGCCGAACCGGGCACGATCATAGGCACCGCACGGCTCGACCGACGGACGAAGAGGCTCGTCGGCCGGCTGCGCGCGGGCGATCTAGCGGTCATCGACCATGTGGACATCGACCGCGTCGCGGCCGATGCCTTGGTCGCGGTGGGTGTCGGCGCGGTGCTCAACGCCAAGCCGTCCATCTCCGGCCGCTATCCGAACCTCGGCCCGCAGGTCCTGGTGGATGCGGGCATCCCGCTCCTGGACGATCTCGGCGAGGGCATCTTCCAGAACGTCCGCGAGGGCGACGAGCTTCGCATCGAGGGCAACACCGTGTTCCTCGGCGACGAGCCGGTGGCGCATGGCGTACGCCAGGATGCCGAGTCGGTCGCCAAGTCCATGGTGGATGCTCGCGAGGGTCTGTCCGTACAGTTGGAGGCGTTCGCCGCCAACACGATGGAATACCTCAAGCAGGAGCGCGATTTGCTGCTCGACGGCGTGGGCGTACCGGAGATCGCGACCCAGGTCGCGGGGCGGCACTGCCTGATCGTCGTGCGCGGCTACGACTACAAGGCCGATCTGGACGTGTTGCGGCCGTACATTCGAGAGTTCAAGCCGGTTCTCATCGGGGTGGACGGCGGCGCCGACGCGCTGGTCGAGGCGGGTTACACGCCTGACATGATCATCGGTGACATGGATTCGGTCTCCGACGACGTGCTGCGGTGCGGCGCTGAGATCGTCGTCCACGCGTACCCGGATGGGCGGGCACCGGGTCTGGCCCGGATGCACCAGCTGGGTGTGCCGGCGATCACCTTCCCGGCCGCGGCCACGAGCGAGGACATCGCGATGCTGCTGGCCGACGAGAAGGGCGCCTCGCTCATCGTCGCCGTGGGTACGCACGCCACGCTGATCGAGTTCCTGGACAAGGGGCGCGGCGGCATGGCTTCGACGTTCCTGACCCGGCTGCGCATCGGCGGCAAGCTCGTCGACGCCAAGGGTGTGAGCCGGCTGTACCGGCAGAGCATCTCGGGGTCGTCGCTGCTGCTGCTGGTGCTGTCGGCGATCGCCGCGATGGCGGCGGCGGTGGCGGTCTCCACGATCGGCAAGGCCTACCTCGCTGTGGTCGCGGAGTGGTGGGACAATTTGATGTTCCAGTTGCAGCGGCTGTTCTAGGGATTTGAAGCATCGTGATCAACTTCAGGTACCACGTCGTGTCGCTGACGGCGGTCTTCCTCGCTCTGGCGATCGGGCTCGTGGTCGGCACGGCGGCGCTCAACGGCCCGGCCGCCGACGCGCTGAACGAGAACATCAACGCCTTACGTAAGTCCAATCAGCAGTATCGCGACCAGATCGCCAGCATGCAGAAGGAGCAGAGCCGCAAGGACGACTACGTCGCCGAGTCGGCGCCGTACCTGCTCACCAGCAAGCTGGCCGGCCACCGCGTGGTGGTCGTCGTGCTGCCGGCCGGGCGCGACTACGTCAAGGGCGTCACCACCCAGCTGACCGCGGCGGGCGCGAAGATCACGGGGACGGTGGCGCTGAACGACAAGTTCACCGACCCGGAGAACGGCACCGAGCTGATGGAGCTGTCGGAGAGAGTGCTTCCGGCGAGCGTGTCCGCCACGTCGCTGCCGTCGAACAGCGATGCCGTCGAGACCGCCAGTGCGTTGCTGGCCGCTGCCCTGATCGACCGTACGCCGGCCGTCCCGGCCACCGACATGAACGCCGTACTCACCGCCTTCAACAAGGCCGGTTATCTGAGCGTGGACGGCAAGATCTCCGGGCCGGCCGAGGCGGTCGTGATGGTGTCGGGCATGCCGTACACGGACACCTCGGCGTCGGACAAGAACAACAACGTGCAGACCATCGTCGTGCAGTTCGACAAGGCCGGCCCGATCGTCGTGGCCGGCGTACTCGGCGGGGACGGCAACGTCATCACCGGCGTACGCGAGGATCCGGCGCTGGTGAAGACGGTCTCGACGGTCGACGACGCCTCGACGTTGCAGGGTCAGGTGGTGTCGGCATTGGCCGCCTGGGAACAGCTTGTGCAGGGCAAGACGGGGCAGTACGGCGTCGGCTCCGGCGCGACCTCGCTGATGCCCAAGTACCCGGCATGAGCTGGGGCCGGATGCTCCGCCGGACCGTGCTCGCCGGTGCGGGCGCGGTTGCGGCGCAGGGCGTACAACAGGCTTTGCGGAACTCCAAGCGGGCCGCGGACCTGGAGCGGACGAACTTCCACGGCCGCGCCGTGAGCCTGGCGGGCGGGCCGGCGCTGGCGATCTCGGCGTCGGTCACTTCTGCGGCGGGCTCACGCGACGCCCGCACGGCTGCCGCCGTGCTCGTCGCCGGGCTCGCCTCCGGTGCGGTCGGCGCGTACGACGACGTGGTGGGCAACCGCCCCGAACACAAGGCGAAGGGCTTCCGCGGTCATCTGGGTGCGCTGCGCGAGGGCCGGGTGACCAGCGGCCTGGTGAAGATCGCTGGGGTCGGCGCGGCCGGATTCGCTGCGGCTGCTCTGCTGCCGAAGTCCCGCCGGGGCGGCGCGGGGAAGGCCGTCGAGACGCTCCTCGGCGCCGGCGTCGTCGCCGGTTCGGCCAACCTGTTCAATTTGCTCGACCTACGTCCTGGCCGGGCCCTGAAGGCCGGGATCATCATCGGGACGCCGCTGGTATTCGGACAAAAGGGCGGCATGATGGCCGGTCCGCTGGGTGCCGCGGCCGGGAGCCTGCCGCCGGATCTCGGCGAGGAGACGATGCTGGGCGACTGCGGTGCGAACGCACTCGGCGCGCTCATCGGGACGGCGTACTCGGCTCGGACCGGGATTGCGGGCAAACTGCTGGCCCTGGCCGTCATCGGCGGCCTGACGGCGGCCAGCGAGAAGGTCAGCTTCACCACGGTGATCGAGCGGACACCGGCCCTCAAGGCCATCGACGACCTCGGCCGCCTCAAGCACGCCGCCCCCACCGCGGCGCCGGCCGTGACCGCCGAGCCCGAAACCCAGCCGGAGCCCGAGCCGAAGACCCAGCCGAAGACGCCGCCGGGGTCGCCGGAGCCGGACCGCCTGAGCCCAGCAGAATAGGCCCGGTGAGCCGGATAGCCCGCGCCGCGACCCTCATCGCGGTGCTCACCGTCGTCAGCCGCGTCGTCGGCTTCGGGCGTACCTGGGTGCTGACGCTGGCGGTCGGCCAGACCGATCTCGGCGCCGTGTACGCCAGCGCCAACGCGATCCCGAACATCGTCTTCGAGATCGTGGCCGGTGGTGCGATGGCGGCCCTGGTGGTGCCCCTGCTGGCCGGGAGTGTGGCGACCGGCGACCGGCAGAAGACGCAGGAGACGACGTCCGCCCTGCTGACCTGGGTGCTGGCGCTGCTGACCCCGCTGGCGGTGATCACAGCGCTCGCGGCGGACCAGGTGATCCGGCTGGTGGCCGGGGACAGCTGGACGCCGCAGCAGCTCGATGTCGGCGCCGACATGCTGCGCGTCTTCGCGATCCAGATTCCGCTGTACGGGCTCGGTGTCGTGCTGATCGGCGTCCTGCAGGCGCACCGGAAGTTCGCGTGGCCGGTGATCGCACCGCTGCTGTCGAGCATCGTGGTCATCGCGACCTACATCGCGTTTGCGGCGTACGACGGGGCTCAGGCGGATCTGGCCGAGGCGAGCCGGACCGGCATCATGATTCTGGCCGTCGGTACGACCCTGGGCGTGGTGGTGCTGAGCGGCTGCCTGCTCATCCCGTTCCGGACACTGCGAATCCGGCTCAGACCGCATTGGCGGTTCGACAACCCGGCCGTGACGAGCCTGGCGTTCTCCGGCTTGCTGACGGTCGTGGCTCAGCAATTGGCGATGCTGGTCGCCCTGAGACTCGCGAACGCGGCCGATGCGCAGGGCGCCACACAGGGCACCGCGCTCGTCTTCACGGTCGCCCAAACCGTGTACATGCTGCCGTGGGCCGTGCTCGCGGTGCCGGCCGCGACCGCGGCGTACCCGACGTTGGCGGAGGCCGCCGCGATCGGGGACGATTCTCGGTTTCAGGGCACGCTGGAACGAACCGCCCGCGGCGTACTGCTGCTGAGCTGGCTCGGCGCCGCGCTGCTGGCCGGGGTCGCCGGTCCGGCCGCCCAATTCCTGTCGTACAACGCCGATCCCGAGCCGCTGGCGTGGGGTCTGGCGGCGTACGCCCCGGGGCTGGTGGGGTTCGGCCTGGCGGCGCTGCTGTCGCGGGCGCTGTACGCGCGCAATCTGCAGCAGCAGGCCGCGATCGCCTTCCTGGTGGGCTGGGGTACGGCGGCCGTCGCAATGCCGATCCTGAGCGCGATCCTGCCGCCGTCACAGCGCGTCGCCGCCCTCGGGCTGGGTACATCGATCGGAATGACGGTCCTGGGTGCGGTGCTGGTGATCCAGCTGCGCCGGGCCGGTGCGACAATGCCGGGGTTGGCGCGTGCGGGCCTGTCCGGCCTGCTTGCGGCGGCACTCGGCGCGGCGGCGGGCACCGGTGTCCGGTGGCTCGCCGGTGGGCTACCGTCCTCACCAGCGGGGGTGATCGCGCTCGGCATCGGCTGCGCGGTCGCGGTACTGGCCGTCTTCGCGGCCGTCGCCCTCGCGCTCGACGGTGGGGACCTGCGCGCCGTGGCCCGGCGCCGGTGGAGTAAGGGGGGACCGTGACACAGGACTTCCGTGGCGCCGTCGCGCTGGTGCTCGCCACCAGCACCGGCGGCATCGGCCAGCACGTCGCCGCGCTCGCCGGCGGCCTGGTCGAGGCGGGCTGCCCGGTCACCGTCTGCGGCCCGGCCATGACCGAGATCCGGTTCGCCTTCACTGCCCGCGGCGCTCGGTTCGCCCCGGTCGAGATCCCCGCCAACCCCACGCCGGGCGATCTCCGTGCGGTCCGCACTCTGCGTCGCCTGCTTTCGGGGGTACGCCCAGCGGTCGTCCACGCCCACGGCCTGCGAGCCGGGTTCACCGTGGCCGCAGCGCGCCTGGCGTGTCCGACGATCGTCACGTGGCACAACGCGCCGTTGCGAGGCGGCGTACGCGGCGGAGTCCACGCGATGCTGGAACGCATCGTGGCCCGGTCGGCAACGGTGACACTCGGCGCCTCCACCGATCTCGTCGAGCGCGCGAAAGCGGCCGGTGGTATCGACGTCCGCCTGTGGGAGGTGGCCGCACCGGTCCGGGAACCGGCTCGGCGCAGCCGGGCGCGCGTACGCGCGGAGCTGGGCGTCGGCGCGACCGATCCGCTGATCCTGAGCGTCGGCCGGCTGCATCCGCAGAAGCGCTACGACCTTCTGGTCAGCGCCGCGGCCAGGTGGCGTTCGGCGCTGCCGGGCGTACAGGTGGTGATCGCGGGCACGGGACCGTCCTATCTGGACCTCGCCGCCCAGATCTCGGCCGAACGGGCACCGGTACGCCTGCTCGGCCACCGCGACGACGTGCCGGATCTGATCGGCGCCGCCGACCTGGCCGTGGTCAGCAGCGATTGGGAAGCACGGCAGCTGTTCGCCCAGGAAGCGCTCAGCGGTGGCCTGCCGCTGATCGCCACCAACGTGGGTGGCCTGCCCGAACTGGTCGGCGATGCGGCCCTGCTCATCGAGCCCGGCCGCGTCGACGTGCTCGACGAGGGCGTACGGGGCCTGATGGCCGATCCGCAGCGCCGAGCCGCCCTGGCCGAACGCGGCCGGCAACGGGCGGCCACCTGGCCCGGCCCGCACGACATGCTCGATCGGTTGCGGGCCCTGTACGCCGAGGCCGTGGACCGGGCGCCGGTCGGAGCGGGGCGGACCTGATGCCTGCACCCCTCGCAGGCAGGCTCCTCGCGATCCTGGCCACCCTCGCCACCCTCGTCCTCATCCCCGCACCGGCCGCCGCCACCGCCCCCGACGACGAGCCCGACGTCCGGGCCGACTACGTGATCGTGGTGGGCGTACCGGGGCTGCGCTGGGAGGACCTCGACCAGCGGCGTACGCCGACCCTGTGGCGCCTGGCCGAGCAGGGCTCGATCGGCTCGATGTCGGTACGCTCGGCGGTCACGCCGACCTGCCCGGCCGACGGCTGGACGACGTTGAGCGCGGGCAACTACGCGCACCGCAGCCAGAGCGCGAACCCGCCGAAGGTGATCGACGAGTGCCCGCCGCTGGATGAGACCGTGACGCCCAAGGCGGATCAGGGTGCGGCGCTCCCGCCCGACGAGCAGCGCCTGATCATCTTCAACAACGCCAAGGGGCCGTGGGGTGCCGTTCCGAGCGCCCTGCCCAACTCCGTACGCTGCACCAGCGCCATCGGCGTCGGCGGTGCGATCGCCACAGTCCGCCCGTACGACCGCGTGGACAACTACGCCGCCGAAGTGCCGGCCGAAGACGCGCTCGCCAAGCTGCTGGCCAAGTGTGTCTTGACGGTCGCGGATCTGGGCACGATCGACGAGAAGGAGCCGGCCGACCGGGTCGCGCAGGCCGGTGCGGTCGACGCCCGGCTGGCCCGCATTCTCCGCAACCGCCCCGACAACTCCGCGGTCATGATCGCGGGCATCTCCGACACCAGCGTCGACCAGCGGCTGCACGTGGCGATCATCGACGGTCCGGGCTGGGCCGACGGCTGGCTGACCTCGGCGGGGACCGGCCGCAACGGCTATATCCAGCTGATCGATCTGGCCCCGACCGTGCTGCGCATCCTCGGCCGGCCGGCGCCGGAGAAGCTCTTCCGCGGCTCCACGGCCCTGCCCGCGCAGGGTCGCCCGGCTGACCTGACCGCCGCGATCGGCGTACCCGCGAGTGCTGATGCGCAAGCAACCGCGCAGCGCAAGGTGTCTGGCTGGTTCTTCGCCGTGCTCGCGGGCCTGCAACTGGTGTTGTACGCCCTCCTGGCGTGGCTGATGCGCCGCAGCTTCACGCGGGCCGGGCGGGCCGCCGGGCCGGTCGGTCCGGCGTGGCTGCGCTGGGTCGGCCTCACGCGGCGCCCGGGGCCGCCGGCCTGGGGCATCCTCGCCGAGCTGGCACTGGTCGCCGCGGCGGTGGCGATCCCGGCGGCGCTGGCCGCGGGCCTGGCGCCGTGGTGGCGGGCGACGCACCCGGGGTGGCTCTTCTGGGCCCTGACGCTGGCGATCGCCGGCGTTTCCACGGCCGTGGTGGCGATGGTGCCCGTCTACGGCCGTACGCTCGGCCCGGCCGGAATGGTGGCCGGGCTGGCCGCCCTCGTGGTCGGCATCGACCTCGCCACCGGCGCGAACCTCCAGCTCAACGGCGTCGCCGGCTACTCGGCCCTGGAAGGCGGCCGGTACGCCGGCCTCGGCGTGGTCGGCCTGGGCGTGTTCATCTCCGGCGTCCTGCTGGCGGCCGGATGCCTGGCCCAGCTCGCGCCCCGGCGCTGGCGGCCGTGGCTGATGGGGAGCCTGGGCGCTATCGCGATCATCATCGTCGGCGACCCGTACCTCGGCGCCGACGCGGGTGGTGCGATCGCGTTGACCGCTGGGGTCTGTGTCGCTACGGCGGTCTGTACCGGCGGCTGGCTGACGTTCCCGCGCGTGGTGTGGGCAACTGTGGCCGGGGTCGCGGTGACCCTCGTCTTCGCCGCCATCGACCTGCACCGGCCGGCCGCCGAGCGGGGCAGCCTCGGCCGGTTCCTGACCCAGCTGGCCGACGGCACCGGCGGCATGACCGTGCACCGGCTCAGCGAATCGAACATCACCGCTTTTGCGCGTACGCCGCTGACGTTGCTGGCCCTGGGCGCCGCCGTCTTCGTCTGGTCGGCCCTGCTCCAGCCGTGGGGCGGGCTCAAGCGCCTGTTCGGCGTCTACCCGGCCATCCGGGCGGCGTCCACCGGCATTGCCGTCGCCACCCTGCTCGCGGGCTTGTTCGGCGGGGCCGCTCTCAACGTCGCCGGGGCCGCTGCCGCCACCGTCGTGCCCCTTCTCGCCCTGGGAGCTTTACGCGTACGCGAACACGCCGACGACCGCACCATCGCGGCGGAGCAGAGTTCCTGGGCATCGCCGGCGGCGAGCGCCGCGCATCCGTCCTCTTAGCCGGCGCGGCCGAATGCGTGGGACAAGACCGCTGTCGAATGCGTTTTCCGGTGTTCATGCGACACGCCGGGCGGTGTTCAGTGTCACGTCTCCGCGTAAAAGGGCACTTCCGTGCCTGAAGGTGTTAGGGTGAAATCCCGTGGATCGCACGGCGTTTTGGCGCGTGCGGTGACAAGTGTTTCACCGACCACGGGAGAGTTGGCAGTGAGCCCTTCTGCACGCACCAGTCCCACGCGGCACATCTTCGTCACCGGAGGCGTGGCCTCCAGCCTGGGCAAGGGATTGACCGCCTCCAGCCTTGGCAACCTGCTGACGGCGCGCGGCCTGCACGTCGTGATGCAGAAGCTAGATCCCTACCTCAACGTGGATCCGGGCACGATGAACCCGTTCCAGCACGGTGAGGTCTTCGTCACCGACGACGGCGCCGAGACCGATCTGGACGTGGGCCACTATGAGCGCTTCCTCGACCGGGACCTGTCCGGCAATGCCAACGTCACCACCGGGCAGATCTACTCGGCCGTGATCGCCAAGGAGCGCCGCGGCGAGTACCTCGGCGACACCGTCCAGGTCATCCCGCACATCACCAACGAGATCAAGGCCCGGATCCGGGCCATGGCCGAGCCCGGCGACGACGGGCGTACGCCGGACGTGGTCATCACCGAGGTCGGCGGGACCGTCGGCGACATCGAGAGCCTGCCGTTCCTGGAGGCGATCCGCCAGATCCGCCACGACGTCGGCCGGGAGAACGTCTTCTACCTGCATGTTTCGCTGGTGCCGTACCTGGCGCCGTCGGGCGAGCTGAAGACCAAGCCGACCCAGCACTCGGTCGCCGCCCTGCGCAACATCGGTATCCAGCCTGATGCGCTGGTCTGCCGCTCCGACCGCGAGATCCCCGATGGCATGAAGCGCAAGCTGGCCCTGTACTGCGACGTCGACGCCGAGGCCGTCATCTCGGCCGCCGACGCGCCCAGCATCTACGACATTCCCAAGGTGCTGCACCGGGAGGGGCTCGACGTCTACGTCGTACGCCGCCTCGGCCTGCCGTTCCGGGACGTGGACTGGACGCGCTGGGACGACCTGCTCGACCGGGTGCACAACCCCGAGTCCGAGGTGACGGTGGCGCTCGTCGGCAAGTACATCGACCTGCCGGACGCGTACCTGTCGGTGTCGGAGGCGATCCGGGCGGGCGGCTTCGCCCACCGGGCCAAGGTCCACATCAAGTGGGTGCCGAGCGACGACTGCGGCACACCCGAGGGTGCGGCCAAGGCACTGCACGACGTCGACGGCGTCGTGATCCCGGGTGGGTTCGGCGTACGCGGCATCGAAGGCAAGATCGGTGCGATCAAGCACGCCCGCGAGAACCGCATCCCGACCCTCGGCCTGTGCCTCGGCTTGCAATGCATGACGATCGAGGTGGCCCGCAACCTCGCCGGCCTGGCCCACGCCAACTCGCTGGAGTTCGACGAGCGGGCCCCGGAGCCGATCATCTCCACGATGGCCGACCAGGAGGACATTGTCGCCGGGCTGGGTGATCTCGGCGGAACGATGCGGCTGGGGGCGTACCCGGCGGTGCTGGAGCCCGGCTCGATCGCGGCCGAGGTCTACGCCGGCACGTCGGTTTCCGAGCGGCACCGGCATCGTTACGAGGTCAACAACGCGTACCGGGGCAAGCTGGAGGAGGCCGGGCTGCGCATCAGCGGCACGTCGCCGGACGGCAAGCTGGTCGAGTTCGTCGAGCTGGACCGCGAGCTGCACCCGTACTTCGTGGCCACGCAAGCGCATCCGGAGCTGAAGAGCCGCCCGACCCGGCCGCACCCGCTCTTCAGCGGCTTTGTGAAGGCGGCGCTCGCCGTCACCAACAAGCAGCTGGACGTGGACAGCGCGCTCGCGGAGCAGGCTGGCTAGGCTTACCGTCCGTGGCACATGACTACCGCGTGGTCTCCTCGGCGGAACGCTTCCACGGCCGCGTCTTCGACGTCGTCACCGACCAGGTCGAGATGCCCGATGGAGAGGTCGCGCCGCGCGACTACCTCAAGCACGTCGGCGCGGTGGGCGTCGTCGCGCTGGACGACGAGAACCGGGTCGTCCTCGTTCGCCAGTACCGCCACCCGGTCCGGGCGTTCCTGTGGGAGCTGCCGGCCGGCCTGGTGGACGTGGCCGGGGAGGACCCGGCCGCGACCGCGCTGCGGGAGCTGACCGAGGAGGCCGACCTCACCGCCGGCCGGGTCGAGCACCTGGTGGACCTGCACACCACACCGGGCTGCTCCAACGAGATGATCCGGATCTACCTCGCCACCGAGCTGCGCGAGGTACCGGAGACCCACCGGCACGTGCGCTCCGGCGAGGAGCAGGAGATCGAGGTACGCCGCCTCCCGCTGGCCGATGCGATAAAGATGATCTTCCAAGGGGAGATCACGAACGGGCCGGCCGTGGCGGGGCTGTTGGCGGCGGACGCCGTTACGCGGGCCGCCGCCTGAAGCCACCGGATCGTCAGTCCAGATCCGCGGACAGGCCGTAGCCCGCGTGCGTGGGCTCCATCAGTTCGGCCACCATGGACTTGCTGACATGAGCCCACCGCTGCCCGTCGGTGATGCCCCGGCCGACACACGGGCTGAACACGACCGACAGCGGTACGCCGTCCGCGAGGAGCACGAGGTCGGGTGCTTGGGGCGGCTCGGGAAGGCACTGGCTGGCCGGCGCGTCCGGGTTGCGGCCCTCCTTCGCCGATTGGATCGACGCCGAGAGCCCGGTCATGAGTTCGCCGCTGGTCTGGGTCGACGACTGCAACCGGGGCAGGCCGAGGTAGAGGCAGATGATCAGCTTCGACGGGTGCGCTGGCACGGCCGGCTTGCCCCGCACCGGCTGCAGCGCGATCGGCGGCCCGCCCGCGGTCGTCGTGCAGCCGAGGTGGTCGACGTCGACCAGCCGCAGGCTGTCGAGGATGCGAGCGGTGAGGCTCTCGCTCTTCGTCCGCACAATGACGGCGACATCGCGGGACGCGACCGTCACCGAACCGGCGTAGCGGCCGTCGTTCAGCCGGCCCACCGCCCGCTCCGCCGGTACGCCGTCCACTGTGGTCGGTGACGACGACAGCTTGAGCTTCTCGCCGGCCTGCGCGGACTCGGCGGCTTGCGCGGCCCCGGTGAGGAACGCGACTTCCTTGCCCGCCGGCTCGGCCGGAAGGCACATCCGTTCCGCGCCCTGACCGCGTACGACCGTCGGGGCGTCGGTCATCGAACCGCAGCCCCATTCGTTGACGGTCCACGTGTCGGGCACCTGGATCTCCGCGCCGAGCGAACTCTCCCAGCGCCAGCCTGAGACCAGTCCGGTCGGCGCAGCCGGGGACGCTGCGGGTTCGGAGACCGTGTTCGGTGCCTGACCGCGCAGAGCCCCGGTGGCGAAGATGGCCCCGGCGAGTACGGCCAGCGTCGCTACACCCGTTGCTACGTAGGCTGTCCGCCGCCATGGTCGCGCTGGCCCGAGGAGATCGCGCCCCCGACCTCCACGCCGCCGGACCCGATCGGCGCGATCCCCGCCGGGCGCGCCGGAATCTCGGCGTACTCGTCGAAGGGGAGGAGCTTGCGACTCGCGGGCGTGGAAGGTTTCGCGCAGCAGGTTCTCGACCTCGGGATCGGTCATGGCAGGGCCTCCTTGTCCAGGTGCGGCAGCGCTTCGCGGAGCGTGGCGAGCGCGCGGGAGGCCAGCGAGCGCACGGTGCCGGGCTTGCAGTGGAGGATTTCGGCGATCTCGCTGTCGGGGAGGTCCTCGTAGTAGCGCAGGACCAGCACCGCGCGCTGCTGGCGGGGGAGCCGCCCGAGCAGCCGCCAGACCGCGTCGCGGGCGGCATGGGCGGTGCTCGGGTCGGCAGTCGGGACCTCCCGCAGGTGCTCGACCGGTACCTCACCGCTGGATCGGCGGCGCCACCAGCGCAGGTGATCGTGCACCAGGACGGTCTTCACGTACGCCTCGGGCCGCTCCATCGCCGAGACCCGCCCCCAGCGCGGGTACACCCGGGCCAGTGCGGTCTGGACCAGGTCCTCGGCGCGGTGGGGATCACCGCAGAGCATCAGGGCGAACCGCACCAGGGCGTCGCCCCGGGCGGCGATGAAGTCCTCGAAGTCCCGCACGGTTCTATAAGCACCCGTCCGTCACCGAACGTTGCAACGCATCACGGCCGCCCGAGAAACCCGACAGTGTGTAAGCCTCTTGCGCTGGCGCGTTACACCTCGCCCGGCCTGAGTAAAAGATCGACGACCTAGACTGCTGGTGAGCGGACTTGATGTCAAGCGCACAATGGCGTGCGCCCGAAGAGAGGTTTCACGGTGAAGGTCGGTATCCCCCGCGAAGTCAAGAACCACGAGTACCGGGTGGCGATCACCCCGGCGGGCGTACACGAGTTCGTCCGCAACGGCCACGAGGTCGTCATCGAGACCCAGGCGGGCATCGGCTCCTCGATCACCGATGAGGAGTACGCCGCCGCCGGCGCCAAGATCCTGCCGACCGCCGACGAGGTGTGGGCGGAAGGCGAGATGATCCTCAAGGTCAAGGAGCCGATCCAAGCGGAGTACCACCGCATGCGGGCCGGCCAGGTTCTGTTCACCTACCTGCACCTCGCCGCGTCCAAGGAGTGCACCGATGCCCTGACCACGCAGAAGGTCACCGGCATCGCGTACGAGACGGTCGAGACCGAGGGCGGCGCGCTGCCGCTGCTCGCCCCGATGAGCGAGGTCGCCGGCCGCCTGGCGCCCCAGGTCGGCTCCCACTATCTGCTGCGCGCCTCCGGCGGCCGCGGTGTGCTGCCCGGCGGCGTCCCCGGCGTACGCCCGGCGAATGCGGTCATCATCGGCGCCGGCGTATCCGGCATGAACGCCGCCACCATCGCCGACGGGCTCGGCTTCGAGGTGACCCTCCTCGACAAGAACATCAACCGGCTGCGCACGGCCGACCAGGTTTTCCACGGCCGCGTACGGACCGTCATGTCCAACTCGTACGACCTGGAGCAGTCCGTGCTGAGCGCGGACCTCGTCGTCGGCGCGGTCCTCGTGCCGGGGGCCAAGGCCCCGATGCTGGTGAGCAACGGACTGGTTTCCCGCATGAAGCCGGGCAGCGTCCTCGTCGACATCTCGATCGACCAGGGCGGCTGCTTCGAGGACTCGCGCCCGACCACCCACGCGGACCCGGTCTACAAGGTGCACGAGTCGGTCTTCTACTGCGTGGCCAACATGCCCGGTGCGGTGCCGCACACCAGCACCCACGCGCTGACCAACGTCACCCTCCCGTACGCCATCGAGCTGGCCAACCACGGCTGGCGCGAGGCGCTGCGCGGCGACAAGGCGCTGGCCCTCGGCCTCAACACGCACGACGGTGAGGTCGTCTACGGCCCCGTCGCGGAAGCGCACGGCCTGAAGGCTCGGCCGATCGAGGACGTGCTTTCGTAAGCGACGTGCATTCGTAAGCGACGTACTTTCGCAAGCGGAGTTGGCTTGATAGAAGCGGGTTTTCTGACGTCATAGCGTCGGGAAACCCGCTTCGGTCATAGTGCGCGCGGCGCGCCGGAAAGGCACAACACGCCGTGCGCGCGTCGCACGGGTTCGCGGTGCGGTGGCGTACAGTCAGGCGACGGCGCGTGACTTCTGACAGCAGGGTTGCCGTTCGGGGAAGGGCGGGATATGGCTGGCAACGAACGTGCGGAGGCGTGGACCTCGACGTTGCGGGCCGAACAGTCCGCTTTGGACCTCAGCGCCGAGCTCGGTCCGGCGGATCCAACGGCGTACACGGCCCGCAAGGACATCCCGGAGCCGATGCCCACCGACCGGCATGGCCCGGCCCGCATCATCTCGATGGCGAACCAGAAGGGCGGCGTCGGCAAGACGACGACCACCATCAACCTGGGCGCGGCCCTGGCCGAGTACGGCCGCAAGGTCCTGCTGGTCGACTTCGACCCGCAGGGCGCTTTGTCGGTGGGGCTGGGCGTGAACCCGCACAACCTCGACGTGTCGATCTACAACCTGCTGATGCAGGACGACGTGGCGACCGAGGACGTGCTCATCAAGACCGACGTGGCCAACCTGCACCTGCTGCCGGCCAACATCGACCTGTCCGCCGCCGAGATCCAGCTGGTCAGCGAGGTCGCGCGGGAGATGGCGCTGGCGCGGGTGCTGCGCAACGTGCGCCGGGACTACGACTTCATCCTCATCGACTGCCAGCCGTCGCTGGGCCTGCTCGCCATCAACGCGCTGACCGTCAGCCACGGCGTACTCGTGCCGCTGGAGTGCGAGTTCTTCAGCCTGCGCGGCGTGGCCCTGCTGCTGGACACCATCGACAAGGTCCGCGAGCGGCTCAACTTCGACCTGGAGCTGGAAGGCATCCTGGCGACGATGTACGACTCGCGGACGACACACTGCCGCCAGGTGCTGCAGCGAGTCGTGGAGGCGTTCGGCGACAAGGTGTACCAGACGGTCATCACCAAGACGGTGAAGTTCCCCGAGTCGACCGTGGCCGGTGCGCCGATCACCTCGCTCGACCCGGCCTCGTCCGGTGCCCGCAACTACCGGCAGCTCGCCCGCGAAGTGATCGCCGCCCAGGGCGCACGGCGCTGATCGTCGCCCGCGCTGCTATTTTCCTCGTATGAACGCGTCCGATGCCGTACCGCCGGCCGAGCCTGGCCCGGTGGCGGAGTCGGCCGTACCCGCCGGGGTAGCCGTCGACGCTGTGGACGAGGCCGGCGGCGGTCCGAGCCGCTTCTCGGTCAAGCTGGTCAACTTCGAGGGCCCGTTCGACCTGCTGCTCCAGCTGATCGGCAAGCACAAGCTCGACGTCACCGAGGTCGCGCTGCACCGGGTGACCGACGAGTTCATCGCGTACATCCGGGGCATGGGCGACGAGTGGGACCTCGACGAGGCCAGCGAGTTCCTCGTCATCGCGGCCACGCTGCTGGACCTCAAAGCCGCCCGCCTGCTGCCGGCCGCCGCGGTCGAGGACGAGGAAGACCTCGCCCTGCTGGAGGCCCGCGACCTGCTCTTCGCCCGCCTGCTCCAGTACCGCGCGTTCAAGCAGGCCGCGGCCCACCTCGCCGATCTGGTCGAGCTGGGTCAGCGCCGCTGGCCGCGGGCGGTCGGCCTGGAACAGCGGTATGCCGACGCCCTGCCGGACCTGGTCCTCGGCATCGGCCCGGACCGCTTCGTCAAGCTCGCGGCCAAGGCGTTCACGCCCAAACCGGGGCCGCCCAAGGTTTCCATCGCGCACATCCACGACGTCAAGGTCAGCGTCCGCGAGCACGCCGAGATCCTGCGCGTACGGCTGCTCGAACTCGGCACCGCCACGTTCCGCACGCTGGTCGCCGACTGCCAGACCACGCTCGAAGTCGTCGCCCGCTTCCTCGCCCTGCTTGAGCTTTATCGCGAGAACCTCATCGCCTTCGAGCAGGTCCAAGCCCTCGGCGAACTCACGGTCCGCTGGACCGCCGAGTCGGACGCGCGGGTCGAGCTCGACTTCGACGAGTACGCCGGGAGCGGCCCGCCCATATCCGACCCTCCGGCACCTGACGCACCCGCAGCCGATGCACCGGCCGATGCGCCTGTGTGATTGCGTCGTCTCTGTTCGTAATTTCGCCCCGATATCGACTGATAGGCTGCCGCCGTGACCCATGATCCCGTTCCCTCGCAGGAGACGCTCGCTCAGCAGGCCGCGAGTTGGGTCCCGCCGTGGCAGCGGGAGCAGCCCGACGCGTCCGCCGAAGCCGCGGACGCGCCCGACGATTCCGACGCGCCCGACGATTCCGACGCGCCCGCCGCCGACGCGCCCGCGGATGATGCCGCCGACGCGCCCGCGGACGATGCGCATGCCGAGCCCGACGATTCCGCCACGCTCGCGGACGATGCCGTCGCCGTGCCCGAGCACGATGTGGCCACGCTCGCGGACGATGCCGCCGACGAACCCGGGGAAGGCGCCGTCGACGCGCTCGCTGAAGACGAGTTCGACGCGGAGGCCGACGCCGACGACATCGGCGCAGACGTCGATGCCGAGGCCGACATCGATCCCGACGCAGACGTCGATGCCGACGGCGACGTCGACATCGCAGCCGAGCCCGAGCCCGAGCCGACGGCTGTGGCCGTACCCGCGCAGCCGACCGCACCGGCCCAGGAGCGGACCGCGGAGGGCCCGGCCCAACTGGCCGTGATGGACGAGCGAGAGCTGATCTCGGCCCTCGAAGCGATCCTGATGGTCGTGGACGAGCCGGTGGGTGAGATCATGCTGGCCCAGGTGCTCGAACAGCCGGCCGACGTCATCGCGTTCACGCTGCGCGACATGGCCCGCGAGTACGCCGAGGAGGGCCGCGGGTTCGATCTGCGCCAAGCGGCCGGCGGCTGGCGGTTCTACACCCGGGACCGGTACGCGTCCTATGTGGAGCGTTTCGTCCTCGACGGCCAGTCCGTACGCCTGACCCAGGCCGCCCTGGAAACGCTGGCGGTGGTGGCGTACAAGCAGCCGGTGACGAGGTCGCGGATCTCGGCGATCCGGGGCGTCAACTGCGACGGCGTCGTGCGTACGCTGATGAGCCGCGGCCTGATCGAGGAGTGCGGCGCCGAGCCGGAGTCGGGTGCGCACCTGTACCGCACGACCGGCCTGTTCCTGGAGAAGCTGGGGCTGGACTCGGTCGGCCAGCTGCCGCCGCTCGCACCGTTCCTGCCCGACAACGTCGAGGAGATCGCGGATGCCGACCGCTGAGGAGACGCAGGCGGAGCGGCTGCAGAAGGTCCTCGCCGCCGCCGGTGTGGGGTCGCGCCGCAAGTGCGAGGAGCTGATCGCCGCCCGGCGCGTACGCGTCAACGGCAAGGTGGCCGTGCTGGGCGACAAGGTGGATCCGGCGACCGCTGAGATCTATGTGGACGGTCAGCGGGTCGTGGTCGACAGCCGCCTGGTATACCTCGCGATGAACAAGCCACGCGGTGTCGTTTCGACGATGGCCGACGAGAAGGATCGCGAAGCCATCGCCGATTACGTCGGCAACCTCGGCGTACGCGTGTATCACGTCGGCCGGCTGGACCAGGACTCCGAGGGCCTGATCCTGCTGACCAACGACGGTTCCTTGGCGCACAAGCTGATGCACCCGTCCTTCGAGGTGCCCAAGACCTACCTCGCCGAGGTGCCGGGCCCGCTGCCCCGGTCGGTCGGCCGGGACCTGCGCGCCGGTGTCGAGCTGGACGACGGCTTCGCCAAGCTGGACTCGTTCCGCCTCGTGGATGCGGTCGGCAACACCGCGCTGGTCGAGATCGTCCTGCACGAGGGGCGCAACCGCATCGTCCGGCGGATGTTCGACGCCGTCGGCTTTCCCGTCACGCGGCTGGTGCGTACGGCGATCGGGCCCATCAAGCTGGGCGATCTGAAGGTGGGCCGGCATCGGCGGCTCAACGCGGCTGAGGTGGCGGCGCTGTTCAAGATCACCGAGCGGGGCCGCGGCCGGGCATGAGTACGCTTCACGAGAACGCGCTGGATACGCTGCGCGATTACACGCCCGTGCCGGAGGCGTACAACGACTGGAGCAGAACGATCGCGCTCCTGGAGAAGGGCCCGCAGGTGATGTGGCGCGGGCATGATGGCGCGCATCTGACGGGCAGCGCCATCGTGGTGTCGCCGGACCGCGAGCGTTTCCTGCTCTGCTTGCACGGCAAGTTCAACGTCTGGGTGCAGCTGGGCGGGCACTGCGAGGACGGTGACACGAGCCTGGCCGGCGTCGCGTTGCGGGAGGCGACCGAGGAGAGCGGTATCGCCGGGCTGACCGTCGATCCCCTTCCGATCGACGTCGACATCCATGAAGTGCGGTGCGCCGGCCGGGAATGCCTGCACTACGACGTCATCTTCGCCGTGTACGCCCCGGAGAACGCGGTCGAGCAGGTGAGCGAGGAGTCCCACGCGCTGGGCTGGTTCTCGCCCGCCGATCTGCCGTCGCCGCTGGGCAGCGACACCGACCGCGTCATCCGGAGCGCGTACCGCCGTGTTCAGGCGGCGTAAAGCCGCTTGGTGTAGTTCTCCGGCTTGTAGTACTCGTCCAGCTCCGCCAGCGTCTCCGTGGTCGACTGCACCTCCTTGACGATGCAGGCGTGCCGGGGCAGGGCGTCCGGGTTCCAGGTTTCGGCGTCCCACAGCTGGGAGCGCATGAACGCCTTGGCGCAGTGGTGGAAGATCTGCTCGATGGCGACCTCGATGACGAGCTGCGGCCGGTGGCCCTTGACCACCAGCTGATCCATGTACGGCGCGGCGCGCAGCAGCCGGGCCCGGCCGTTGACCCGCAAGGTGTCCGTACGCCCCGGGATGAGGAAGATGAGCCCGACGTGCGGGTTGGACAGGATGTTGAGGAATCCGTCGGCGCGCCGGTTGCCGGGCCGCTCCGGGATGGCGATCGTCGAGTCGTCGATGACGTGGACGAAACCGTTCGGGTCACCCTTGGGCGACACATCGCAGCTGCCGTCAGCGGCGGAGGTGGCCAGCAGGAGGAACGGGGAGGCGGCGATCCACTGCCGGTCGAGCGCGTGCAACGCCCGGCGGTCCTTGGCCGCGGCCCGGGGCATCGGCGTCCCGAGCAGCTCGCGCAATTCGTCTTCGGACGTGATCTCGGTCAGCTCCAAGCTCTGCGTCATGACTCAAGCCTAGTAGCCTTAGCCTCCATGGATTTGGCCGCGATCATGCGCGACGTGGAGGCGGGCGTACCGGTCCCCGCGGATCGGGCGTACTTCGTTGTCCCGCAACCGGGTCCACGCGCCGCCGCGGTGTGCGCGTTCACCGGCGTCTCGGTCATCGCCGCCGATGTGGACCCCGGGTGGGTGGCCGGCCTGCTGCCGCCCGACGACCTGTCCGCGCCGCTCAACCCGCCGTTCCTGCGCGCTCTGGAGGAGAAGCTCGCGCTGCGCGTCAACAACCTGGATATGGTCCTGATCTGCGCGCCCCAGCCGGCTCCGCCGTCGCTCCCGCTGCGCGAGCTGACCGACTCCCACCATCCACGGGTACGCCGAGCGAGGCGGTACCGCGACGAAGTGCGAGTCTGGGAAACCGAGTCCGGGCGGGGCGTCGTGATTCTCGGCCGGGGGCTGGCCGGCCGGTGGGAGGTGGCCATCGAGGTCGCACCGCCGGCCCGCGGTCGGGGAGTCGGGCGTGCGCTGGCGCTGGCCGCTCGCTCGCTGCTGCCCGAGGATCGGCCGCTGTGGACCCAGATCGCGCCCGGCAACGCCGCCTCCGTACGCGCCTTCCTGGCGGCCGGCTACGAGCCGATCGGTGCCGAGGCACTCCTCGTCGCCTGAACCCTTCTCCGCGTTGCGTGCCCGTCTCCTCGCGTTGCGCGCCCGTCCCCTCGCGTCGATCATGAACCTGGGGTGTGACTTTGGACCGGATTACCACCCCAAGTTCATGATCAACGCGAGGAGGCGGGCAGAATGGGACAGTGGTGCGTCGGAGTGGAGGTTTCGTGAGCGAGCAGCAGCGGGTGGTCGTGGCGGTCGACGGGCCGTCGGGATCGGGCAAATCCACCGTTTCTCGGCGACTCGCCGTGGAGCTGGGCGCCCGTTACCTGGACACCGGCGCGATGTACCGGGCCGCGACCTGGGCTGTGCTGCAGGCCGACGCCGAGCTGACCGACCCCGACGGCATCTACAAGATCGTCAGCGCGGTGGCGATGACCATCACCACCGACCCGGCCGCCCCCTCCATCAGCGTCGACGGCGTGAACGTCGACGGACCGATCCGGGGCGCTGAGGTGACCCAGGCCGTCTCCGTTGTCGCCGCCGTCCCGGCCGTACGCCGCCTGCTCGTCGACCGCCAGCGCGAAGTCATCGCCGCGGCGGTACGCATCGTCGTCGAGGGGCGTGACATCGGAACGGTTGTGGCGCCCGACGCCGACCTCAAGGTCTACCTGACCGCGTCGGCGTACGCCCGCGCCGCCCGCCGCAGCGCCGAGCATGACGCCGACCACACCGCGACCGCAGCCGACCTGGCCCGCCGCGACCACCTCGACTCGACTCGCCGGGCCGACCCGCTCCAGCAGGCCGCCGATGCCGTCGTGCTCGACAGCACCGAGCTGGGCATCGACGAGGTCGTCGCCGAGCTGCATGCGCTGCTGGAGAAGAAGGGCGTCACGTTCCCGTGACCGAGATCGAAGTACCGGTCGTCGCCGTCGTCGGCCGGCCGAACGTCGGCAAGTCCACGCTCGTCAACCGCATCCTCGGCCGCCGCCAGGCGGTGGTGGAGGACAAGCCGGGCGTGACCCGCGACCGGATCGCGTACGACGCACAGTGGAACGGGCGCCAGTTCACGGTGGTGGACACCGGCGGCTGGGTGCCCGACGCGAAGGACCGCGCGGCCGCGATCGCTCGGCAGGCCGAGATCGCCGTGAACACCGCCGACGTGGTTCTGTTCGTCGTGGACACCACGGTCGGCGCGACCGATGCCGACGAGGCCGCGGTGAGGATGCTGCGCGCCTCGCGCAAACCCGTCCTTCTCATCGCCAACAAGGCCGACAACGCGAACATCGAGCTGGAGGCGACCCGCCTGTGGTCGCTCGGGCTCGGCGAGCCGCTCCCGATCTCGGCGCTGCACGGCCGGGGCGCGGGCGACCTGCTCGACGCGATTTTGGAGAAGTTGCCGGAAGCGCCGCGGATCATCGAGGACAAGCCGCGCGGGCCCCGCCGCGTCGCCCTCATCGGCCGCCCCAACGTCGGCAAGTCCAGCCTCCTCAACAAGCTGTCGGGGGAGGAGCGCTCGGTCGTCGACGCGGTCGCGGGCACCACTGTGGACCCGGTCGACTCGCTGGTGATCGTCGGCGGCGAGGTGTGGCAGTTCGTCGACACCGCCGGCCTGCGTAAGCGTGCCGGTCAAGCCAGCGGCACCGAATACTTCGCCTCTCTGCGTACGCAGGCCGCGATCGAAGCAGCCGAGGTCGTCATCGTCCTCCTCGACGCCTCCGAAGTGATCAGCGAGCAGGACCAGCGCCTGCTGTCGATGGTCGTCGAGGCCGGCCGGGCGCTGGTCATCGCGTTCAACAAGTGGGACCTCGTCGACTCCGACCGCCGCTGGTACCTCGACAAGGAGATCGAGCGCGAACTCAAGCGCATACCGTGGGCGGCTCGCGTCAACGTGTCGGCCAAGACCGGCCGGGCCGTCGAGAAGCTCGCCCCGGCTCTGCGTACGGCGCTGGCCAGCTGGGAGCGCCGGATCCCGACCGGTCAGCTCAACCAGTGGCTGACCGCGCTCGTGCAAGCGACACCGCACCCGGTCCGCGGCGGCAAGGCACCGCGGGTGCTGTTCGCGACGCAGGCCGGGATCGCGCCGCCGAAGTTCGTCGTGTTCTCCACCGGGCCGCTCGACGCCGGCTACGTCCGCTTCATCGAACGCAAGCTGCGTGAGGAGTTCGGCTTCGAGGGCAGCCCGATCGACATCGCTGTGCGTACGCGCCGCGAAGAGCGGGCCAAGAAGAACCGCTGAACCGTCAGGCCGCGGTGGAACCTGCGTGGCCCGTCGCGCTGCCGTCCCCTCTGCTGTGACGATCGCAACCCCTCGACCACCGGCTGCGCTGCCCGGGCGCCGGCTTGATCCTGCCGGCCGGTGGCGCCATCGGCAGCGTTCCACTCAGGAGATCGGCGGGCCGCGAAGGATCAGGAGAGCTGGACGGCGAGGCCGGGCTCGGCGACGCCGATGCCGCCGGCGTACATGCGGCGGGCCGCGGCGCGAGCGGCGTAGGGGTCGGTGCCGGGCCACAGGTGCGACAGCAGCAGGCTGCGTACGCCCGCTTCGGCGGCCTGGCGCCCGGCGTCGACCGCGCTGGACAGCATCCCCACGGAGTCGGCGGGCACGGAGTCGACGTAGGTGGCGTCGGCGATCAACAGATCGGCGCCGCTGGCCAGCGAGACGACGGCGTCGCTCGGGCCGGTGTCGCCGGTGTAAGCCAACGTGCTCCCGTTGGCGGTGAGGCGTACGCCCGCCGTCGGCACCCAGTGCGGCATAGCAGCTGTGGCAGCCGAGAAGGGCCCGATCGTCAGCGAGTCGCCGGGCGAGAAGTCGTGGACGGTTACGGCGGCGTCGAGCAGGCCCGGCCGGTCGAGGGCGAGGACCGCGTCGAGGGCGTGCGGTGGTGCGTACACCGGCAGCGGCGGCGCCGTGGACCCGAGGGATCGGGCTCGCAGCAACGGGTTCAGGTCGGCGCAGTGATCGGGGTGGCCGTGGGTGATGTAGACGGCGTCGATCGCGGCCGCCTCCACGATTTCGAGCAGGCGCGGCAGGGTCGCGTAGCCGACGTCGAGCAGGAGCCGGTAGCCGTCGTGTTCGACGAGGAAGCCGCTGCATGCCTGGCCGGCCTGCGGCCACGCGCCGCAGCCGCCGAGAACCGTCAACCGCACCCGCGCATCGTACCGAGGGACCGCCCACCTGCGTCGATCATGAACTTTGGGGGGTCGACACGCCGCAGAGTGCCACCCAAGGTTCATGATCAACGCGAGAGGGGGCGGCGCGGGGATTGACGCATGGGTGGCCGCGGGGCATTCTGAACGCATGTTCAGAACAATCGTTCAGAACAGATATGACGTGGCCGTCGTCGGTGCCGGCCTGGCCGGGATGGCCACCGCGCTGCGCTTGCAGAGCCAGGGCCTGTCCACTGTGATCTTCGAGGCGCACGGGCACGCCGGCGGCTGTGCCGGATACTGGCGCCATAAGGGCTTCTCCTTCGACGTCGGGGCCACGACCCTGGTCGACTTCGAGCCGGGCGGGGTCGGCGCGGAGCTGCTCGACACGGTCGGCGTACCACCGATCCGGGGCGAGCATCTGCGGGCGTACGAGGTGTGGCTGCCGGACCGCCGCGTGACGCTGCACCGCGACCATGCGAAGTGGAGCGAGGAGCGGCTGCGCATGCTCGGTGACACGGCCGGTCATCGCGAGTTCTGGGCGTTGCTGGATCGCGTCGCCGACGTCTTCTGGCGGGCCAGCCGCAATGGCGTCAAGCTGCCGATCCGTACGCCCCGCGACCTCTGGCACAACCTCGCGGCGATGCCGAAAGCCGACCTGGCGCTGACCCGGTATCTGGGCACCACGCTGGGCCGGGTCCTGCGCCGGCACGGGCTGGACCGGGATCGGCCGCTGCGCGCCCTGCTGGGCATGCTCGTCGAGGACACGGTGCACACCACTGTGGACAGAGCACCGATGATCAATGCCGCGCTCGGTGTGACCATCCGGGGAGCCGGCCTCAGCCGCCATGACGGTGGCATGCACGGCTTCTGGCGTACCCTTGTGAATCGCTACCGCGAGCTCGGAGGCGTGCTGCGCACCGGAACCACCGTGGTGCGCGTCGAGGACGGCTTCACCGTGACGACGACGCGAGGCGTGACCACCGCGGGGCAGGTCGTGATGGCCGTGCCGGCGCCGGCGACGGCGCGGATCTGCGCGGGCCTGCCGGTGGCCCGGCGGCTGGGGCGGTATCTGGAACGCGATCGCGGCGAGCTGGGTGGCGCGGTCATCGTGTTCCTGGGCGTTCCGGAGTCCGAAGTGTACGGCCAATCGCTGACGCACCACCAGCTCTTGCAGGACTACGACCAGCCGCTCGGCGACGGCAACAACATGTTCGTGTCGGTCTCGGCGCCCGGCGACACGGTCAGCGCACCGGCCGGGCACCGCGCGGTCATGATCTCCACGCACACCGGCGTGTCCGGCTGGGATGAGGATTACGCGCAGCGCAAGAAGGAGATCGGCGAGCGCCTCATCGGGTACGCCCGCCGCGCCTATCCCCGTCTCGGCGACCGCGCGGTGGTCGAAGCCGTGGGTACGCCGAAAACGTTCGAGCGCTTCGGATTCCGCCCCGGTGGCGCGGTCGGGGGAGTGCACCAGAACCTGCGCAACACCAACCAGTTCGCGATACCGCACGACCTCGGTGGCCGGGGGCTGTGGCTGGCCGGCGACTCGACGTGGCCGGGGCTCGGCACCGTGGCCTGCGTACTCGGCAGCCGCATCGTCGCCGACGGGATCGGAAGGGAGCGCCGATCATGGACCTTCCGTCGATGAGGCAGCTCGGCGACGACCTGCTCGTCACGACGCCCCGGCAAAGGATCACCGCTTTGGCGCGCCCATTTATTGGTGTGGCGGTGTACGCGGTCGTGGTGTGGCGGGGCTGGTGGTGGCTGGCGCCCCTGGTGATGTTCGGCATCTTCGTCGCCGTCGTCACCGTGACGCACGATGTGGTGCACCGTACGCTCGGGCTGACCGAGGACGAGACGGATCGGTGGCTGTTCCTGCTCGGGCTGGTGCTGCTGGAGTCGGGGCACGCGTACCGGATCACGCATCGCCAGCACCACCGGCTGTTCCCGAGCCCCGACGACCCCGAGGGCTACCCGGCCGACCTGTCGTTCCTCGGCGCGGTCGCGTACGGGCCGGTATTCCTCGTGCGGCTGTGGATCTGGTCGTTTCGCCGGGCGGGCGCCCGCGACCGGGCCTGGCTGCTCGCCGAGGCGCTCACACCGGTGGCCGCGGTCGCCGCCGGGATCCTGTACTGGCCCGGTGTGCTCCTCTACGCGGTGCTCGCGATCGTGGGAAGCTGGGTCTACCCGCTGCTCACCGTCTACCTTCCGCACCACGGCTACGGCCACGAGCCGCTGCGCCAGACGCGTACCCTGCGTGGCCGGATCATCCCGGCGATCTTCCTGGAGCTGACCTACCACTTGGAACACCACCTCTACCCGCAGGTACCCAGCCACCACCTGCCCGAGCTGGCGCGCCGGCTCGACCCGTACTTCGCGCACGCCGGCGTACGGCCCGTGGTGGTTCCGTGAGCACGCGCGAGCGCATCCTCCAGGCCGCGATCCAAGCTCTCGCCACTCATGGGTACGCCAAAACGACGGCCCGCTCGATCGCCGCCCTCGGTGGATTCGCGCCCGGCGTGCTGTACTACCACTTCTCCGACCTCGACGACGTGCTTCAAGCAGCGGTCGCGTACGCCAGTGACACGCGCGAGGCGCGCTACCGGGCGATGGTGATCGGTGTCGACAACGCCGTCGAGCTGATCGCCGTGCTGCGCAAGCTCTACGAGGAGGACGCGGCGTCGGGGCACATCGAGGCGGTGCAGGAGATGGTCGCGGCGGCCCGGCCGGGCTCACCGCTGGCCGAGGCGATCGCGGCGCAGACCCGCCGGTGGGAGGAGCTCGCCGAGGTGGTCATCCGGAATCTGTTGCGGGGCAAGCCGTTGGCGCGGTTGGTGAACGTGCCGGTGGCGTCGCGCGCGGTCGTCGCGTACTACCTCGGCATGCAGACGCTGACCCACATCGACCGCGACGCCACGCGCCCGGCCGCCGCCTTCGCTCAAGCCGCCCGCCTGGCGGTCGCCTTCGACCGCATTCCCCGCCTGCGCCGCCGCAACCGATCAGCCCTAGTGTCCTAGGACGCGATACGGGGTGTGTCGAGCCTGGCACACTGGTGCGCGTGCTGCGTACCGTCCTTGCTCTGTCGTTCCTGCTGCCTACAACCCTTGCGGCCGAGATCGCACCGATGCCGGCGTGCACCGTGAACGACGATCGGGTGGGAGAGCTGTCGGGACTGGTGGTGACGGCCGGCGGCTACATCGCGATCGACGACTCGAACGACAACCCAGCCGCGATCAAGATCTTCTACCTGACCTCGTCGTGCAAACTCAGCCGGACGGTGTCCTACCCGACGGCGCCACGGGATCCGGAAGATCTGGCGCTGGCCCCGGACGGCACGCTGTGGGTGGCCGACACCGGCGACAACTACAACGCAGCCGTACGCCGGACCACGATCGCGGTGTGGAAGCTGGCGCCGGGGGCGAAGCGGCCGGTCATCTACCGCATGACCTATCCGGACGGCCCGCACGACGCGGAGGCGTTGCTGCTCGACGGCGACGGTACGCCCGTCATCGTGACGAAGGAGCTGTCCGGCGGCGCCGAGGTCTTCGTGCCGTCGCGGCCGTTGGTGGCGTCGGCGGCGCAGGGCGTACCACTGGTTCGGGCGGGGTCGGTACGCCTGCCCGGCTCGCAGACGCCGAACTTCCTCGACAGCATCGGCCGTCAGGTCGTGACCGGCGGTGCGGTGTCTCCCGACGGCCGGCACGCGGTCCTGCGTACCTACGCCGATGCGTGGGAGTACGACGTGACCGATGGCGACGTGGTGAAGGCGCTGCTCGACGGCGTACCGCGGCAGACGCCGCTGCCGTCGGAGCCGCAGGGTGAGGCGATCGCGTACACGCCGGACGGGTCGGCGTTCGTGACCGCGCCGGACCAGCCGTTCGGGCAACCGTCCACTTTGCTGCGTTACGCGCCCGCGCCGCGGCCGTCGCCGGAGCCGTCGTTGCCGGTGCTGCCCGGTGACGGCGAAGGGAGTGGGCCGGCCGCGCCGCTGCCGAGCCGGGCGCTGGTCGCCTTGGGGATCGGTCTGGTCGCGCTGGGACTGGCCGGCGTCTTGCTGCGGCGCGGGCGGCGTTAGGCCGCGTTGCCCGCAGCTGTGGGGTGGTCAGCTGTGGGCAACGAGGCGGATGGGGCCGTTCAGCTGGATCGCGGCCACCTCAGACACCGGCTGCCAGAGCCGGTAGCCATATGTGCCCCAGCCGCGGTTCATGGTGCACACGCCGCTGGGGTGGGCGATGCCGTCACGGTCGACGATGACCATGTTGTAATCCCCGTCGGGTACGCCTTGCACGTCGACGAGCAGCCACGACGGTTCGCCTTCGTAGAGGAAGACGGTGCCGGTACGCGTACCGGTCTCGTCGGTGACAGGGTACGCGGTGAAGTAGCGTCCGTTGGCGATCTGCATCGTCTCACGCTGGTCGGCGGCGAGGGTGCGGTCGACCGAGGTGACCTGCCAGACGGCTCCCGCGCCGAGGGTGGCGGCGAGGGCGACGGCGGCGACGGAGGCGGCGACGCGGATCGGCACTCGATGGGCCACTCGCAGCCACCCCGGCCGGCGACGGGTCGAGGCGGACCGGGGCGGGGGAGCGCCCTCGGCGATGCTCGCCATCACCTGCGACTCGAAGCCGGCCGGTGGCTCGTGCGCCGGAGCGAGCAGCAGCAGCTCGTCGGCGATCTTGGACAGCTGGGCGAGTTCGCCGCGGCACGACGGGCACCGCGAGACGTGCATCAGGGCACGAGCGCGGTCGTATCCGGTGGCGGCGCCGGTGGCGAGTTCCGCCAGCAGCGGCAGCACGTGGTCGCATTCCTGCCGGTCAGTCATCGCTCACCTCCAACTGGTCACGCAGGCGGGTCAGGCCCAGCCGTATGCGGGTCTTGGCCGTGCCGAGCGGTACGCCTTCCCGCTCGGCGATCTCGCGGGCGGTCAACCCGTAGAACGTGGCCAGGACGACCGCTGTGGACTGTTCTTTGGGTAGTTCACGCAGGGCACATCGGATCCGGTCGACGTCCGGCCACCCTTCGATGGCCGGTTCGTCGAAGCCGGCGAACAAGCCCAGCAAAGTTTCTGGTTCGTATGGATGGTCGCGCGTCATCCGAACGACGTCGATGGCCGCGTTTCGGGTGATGGTAAGCAGCCAGGTTGCCACCGCGCCGCGCCGGGGGTCGTAGCCGCCGGCGAAGCGCCAGGCCCGCAGGAACGCCTCCTGCGCGACTTCTTCGGCCGTCGCTGCGCTGCCCACAATGGTCATGGCCAGGCCGAATACGCGGGCTTGATAGCGGCGCACGAATGCGGCTGCGGCCTGGGGATCGCCCGCCGCCATGCCCGCCAGCAGACCTTCGTCACTTACCGCCACGTCCGATACCTCACCACCACGACAGGTACTACGCCAGAGGGGGACATGGAGATTTCTCGGCACTGGGGCAATCTCCGGCCCGTTTGGTGTCGTACTGTTCTGTATGAATTCCGGTAAGCCGGTACGGCGGTACGGCCTGACCGCGATCGTGGCGCTGCTGGCGATGACCACGCCGGCCGCCTGTACGCAGGAAGTGACCGCCTCGTCCGCACCCACCCTGGCCGTGAGCGAGCCGGGCACCCGCGCCGCGGTGACGGTTCCGTTCACGCTGAGGGTCAGTACCAATGTGCGCTTGGGCGATCCGGCCAGCGGCGACTATCACGTGCACGTCCACTTCGACGACGACAAGAACCACTACATCGTCATGACCAGCGACACGACGCAGGTGACGGAGGCTCCGGCGGGGGTGCACACGATGCACCTGTCCCTGCGGAACGCCAACCATTCGGCGGCCGGTGTCGAGACGTCGATCCAGGTGACCATGGGCAGCGGCGGAACCGTCGGCAGCCCGAAGGCCAGCGCTTCGCCGTCGCCTTCGCCGTCGCCGTCCGCCAGCGATGATCCGTACCAGTTCGACTATTGACGGCTGTGATGCGGGTCGTCCGTGTCGGGGCAGGAGGCCGCTGCGGCCCTCGGGTGGGGACGCCCGGTGCCACGCAAGACCGCTGTGTACGCCTGGGCGGGGTGTGCACGGATGGTGTGGCACCGACGGTGATCCCCGCCGGGCGGGCGCGTGGTGGTGCCTGCGGTGGCCGGCCGCTTTCGGCGTCCGGCCGCGTCCCGCGCCACGAGGGCCGGTCGGGCCCGGGGCAGAGGGTCGTCGATCCGGTCCTCGTGGCGTACACAGCGCCGGCCGCGTGAGGCCGCATCCCGGCGGGTGGGCCGGGGGCTTTTGGATTTATGCAAATATCCGTACAGTGACGGGAGCGCTCCCACGCTGAAATCGCTCCACGGCACTGCTCCACGGCATTGCTTTGCATCCCCGTTGTTCCGCCCGACACGAGGAGATCCCGTGCATCCTCTGGCTCCAACGCCGAAGCATCGGCGGCGAACGCGCACCGCGGCGATGATCGCCACTGCGGCCGCGGTACTCACGACGGCCACCACGGCCCTGCTGGCGACCGGCGAGTCCGCCTTCGCCGGTACGCTCACCGGCACCTTCTACAAAGACCCGAACTCCCGTGTGCTGCAATGGCTGGCAGCCAACCCGAACGACTCGCGCGCGTCGGTGATCCGCGACCGCATCGGCGTACAGCCGCAGGGTAAGTGGTTCGCCTCCTACAATCCGAGCACCATCCAAAGTGAAGTGTCGGCGTACGTGTCCGGGGCCAACGCCACCGGGCAGATTCCGCTGGCGATCGCGTACATGATCCCGAACCGGGACTGCGGCGGTGCCAGTGCGGGCGGTGCGCCCGACTTCACGGCGTACCGCAGCTGGGTCACCAGCTTCGCCGCCGGCCTCGGCAACCGGACCGCGGTAGTCCTGCTGGAACCGGACTCGCTGGCCCTGCAGACCTGCCTCGGCTCGCAGGAGCTGAATGACCGCAATGCCGCGATCAGTTTCGCGGTCACGACGATCAAGTCGGCCAATCCCAGCGCCCGGGTCTACCTCGACGCCGGGCACTCGGCGTGGAACTCCGCGGGTACGCAGGCGCAGCGGCTCGTCGCGGCCGGCGTACGCAACTCTGACGGCTTCTACAGCAACGTTTCGAACTTCCGGACCACGGCCGACGAGGTGAACTTCGGCCGCAACGTGCTGACCGCGATCGGCGCCTCGAACCTGCACCAGGTCATCGACGTCAGCCGCAACGGCCGGGGCCCGCTCGGCAGCGAGTGGTGCGACCCGGCCGGCCGCGGCACCGGCGTCGCGCCGACGACCACCACCAATGAGGCCACGGTGGACGCCCTCGTCTGGGCCAAGCCGCCCGGCGAAGCCGACGGCTGTGCGGCCGCGGCCGGTACCTTCGTGCCGGACCTGGCGTTCCAGCTGGCTCTGAACGGCGTGGTGACCTCGCCGCCGCCGTCGACGCCCGGCTCCCCGAGCCCGAGCCGCACCGCGAGCCCGAGTGCGAGCCCGAGCCGCAGTGCGAGCCCGAGTGCGAGCCCGAGCCCCAGCCGCAGCCCGAGTACCAGCCCGAGCCCGTCGCGCAGCTCCAGCGGACCGGGTGGCTGCACGGCCGCCGGCACGGTACAGACGCAGTGGAGCAACGGCTACGTGATCCAGCCGCTGACGATCACCAACACCGGCAGCTCGACCATCACCAGCTGGACGGTGACCTTCACCCTGCCGGCCGGCCATGTGATCACCGGCTCGTGGAACACCGTCCTGACCACCAGCGGCCAGGTGGTGACGATGAAGAACGTCGGTTTCAACGGGACCCTCGCCCCGGGGACGTCCAACGCCTCGGTCGGGTTCCAGGCCAGCCGGCCCGGTGGCAACACCGCGGTGCCGTCGGGGTACGCCTGCGCGTCGCCGTGACACCCGGCCCGGCCGGTCGGTAACTTGCGGACCCCCGAGCCGATGCGTACATGCATCGGCTCGGGGGTTCCTTCCTGTGCCCGCCGCGGCGTCGCTCAGGTACCGCCCCGCGACCCCCCGGCGGGCCGCGGGAATGCCTGGTAGAGGGCGTTTCAGCAGATCGGCGGAGGTGTATATCCTTCCATCGATTCATTGCCGCATGCTGATTTATTGCATATGCTGACCACGTTCAGCGTGTGTGCGCTGAGTAGTCACCCATTGGCCACCGCCAGCGGATCCCGCGTCCGCCGGCGCCGGCCGCAGGAAAGGAGGCCCGTGTGGTAGCCCTCAGGAGGGTGCGGATCATCAGCAAGCCCACGCGCAAGTGATCCGGAGTGGAGTCTCAATGAGAGTTCTCAAGAAGGTGCGCGTCGTCAAGCCCGTCCGTAAGTAGCGCACTGGACTGCTCGTCCACCAATGCCAGAAAGAGGTGTGAACGTGGCCAAAGCTCTGAAGTCAGTACGCGTTCTTCCGTTCGGCCCCAGGACTGCCCACGGGCTGCGGACGCTCAAGACGGTACGCGTCATCTCCAGCGCCAAGAAGTAGGCGATCGCCATGGCGGAGAGCCTGAAGAAGGTCCGGGTGCTCCCGGCCGCACCGAAGACCGCGCACGGCGTCGTATCGCTGAAGCGCGTACGCGTCCTGGGTGCAGCCAAGAAGTAGCCAGCCAGAGAAACGAGGAACGCGCATGGTGGCAATCCTGCGCTCGGTACGCGTCGTCAAGGCCCAGCCGAAGACGGCGCACGCCCTGCAGAACCTCAAGAAGGTCCGCGTCGTCGGATCGGCCAAGAAGTAGAACCTGAAACCGAGGTGTGATCGTGGTCGAGGTGCTCAAGAAGGTCCGCGTACTCCCCGCGAAGCCGAAGTCGGCCAACGGGCACCGGTCCCTCAAGAACGTCCGCGTCCTCAGCGCGGCCAAGAAGTAGTCCAGCAAGTCGATACCGGTCCCCGCGACCGGTATCGACGCGTTTGCGCGCCCAGAAGGGGGCACGATGGCGTTCGAGGTCACCGTCGACGTACTACGCCGGCTGCTGTGGGCGCGCGGCGTACCGACCGTCGCGACCGATGACGAACTGATCGAGGCGTCCCGCGACGCCAAGCACAAGCTGGGCATCACGCTGCTGAGCGCGTTCGCCGCCGCCGGGCGTACGCTCACGCCCGCGCAGGAGACCGAGCTGGGTCACCATCGCGAGCGCATCGAGCGGTACCGCACGGCGTGGAAAGAGGTCCACGCGGTCGCACCCGGCGCCTACCGCGTCAAGGGCGACGAGATCGCCCAGTACTACCCCGAGGGGGTCCTGCGGCCCTCCAGCGACCTCGACGTCGTGATCCGCGACCCGGCCCAGCTGTGGGCCGCCGCGCACCGGGCGATCGAACTGGGCTGGGAGATCGGCGCGCTGACCGTGGTCGAGAACCGCGACGGCGGCGACCCCGACATCCTGATCGAGGCGCAGATCCGGGGCGACGAGGAGATCTTCGGTATCTACTACGGCGTCGAGCTGCGTACCGTCGACATCCCGACGAGTACCCGGCAGCCGGCGTACCGGGTGCCCGACCCCTACGGCTCCCCGCTGGCGGTCAACACCATCGCGCTGCTGGCCGAGCGGTGGGAACGCGACTTCACTTCGCGGGACCGCCTCGACCTGGCGCTGATGGTCGACCGGTTCACCGAGGCCGACCAGACGGCTCTGGTCGCCGCGCTCAACGAGACCGACATGTGGCCGGAGTGGCACGAGCTGTCCCGCGAGATCGGCCGCGTCGGCTGGCTGCCGCACCTGCCGATCCTGCGCGAGGCCGCCCAGCAGCACCAGCGCCCGACCCGAGCCCGTCGCCTCGTCCACAGTGTCCGGTTGTGGGGGCACCCGCTACGGGCGATGGCGTACTTGGCTCAGGCCACCGTCGACGCCGACCGCGGCCCGCTGGCCGACCGCCTGGCCGCCTTCGTCGGCAAGCACGTCGGCGCGCGGCGCGTGTTCGGCCTCGGCGTACCCGTCTTCGGGGTGCCGCTGCCCGATCCGCCCGGCGGCCCGCCGGACAAGCTGAGCCTGGTCCGCCGCGGCCGCCACCTCGTCGCCGAGTCGCCGGTCGGCGAGTTCCTGCTCGTGACCAGCTCCTGCCAGCAGGAGTGGATCGAGGAGGCGCAAGCGCGATGACCGCGGTGGAGGCCATCGCACTGACCCGCATATATCACCAGAAGGGCCGCCCGGACGTCACCGCGCTGGCCGGCCTCGACCTGACCGTCGCCGAGGGCGAGGTCCACGGCCTGCTCGGCCCGAACGGCGCCGGCAAGAGCACGTTCATGCGTATCCTCGCCACGGTCCTGCTGCCGACCTCCGGGTCCGCGCGGGTGCTCGGCCATGACGTGGTCGCCGACCACACGCAGGTACGCCGGCAGCTGGCCGTCGTCTTCGGCGGTGACCGCGGGCTCTATCCACGGCTGTCGGCCCGGCACAACCTGCGGTACTGGGCGGCGCTGTACCGGCTCGACGGGCGTACCGCCGCGCGGCGCGCCGATGAGCTGCTGACCGAGATGGGCCTGGCCGACCGGGCCGACGACCGGGTGGAGACCTACTCGACCGGCATGCGCCAGCGGCTGCACCTGGCCCGCGGGCTCATCGCCGACCCGCGCGTGCTCCTGCTCGACGAGCCCACCAACGGGCTGGATCCCGTTGCGGCGCACCAGCTTCGCGGCATCATCCGGGGCCTGGCCGACAGCGGGCGTACGGTCCTGCTGGCCACGCACGACATGGCCGAGGCGGAGGCGGTGTGCGACCGCGTCACGATGATCAACCACGGCCGGGTCATCGCCACTGAGGCGCCGCGCCAGCTCGCGCGCTGGATCACCACCTGTGAGCGGGTCGACGCCGACGGCGCCGGCGAGGAGGTGCTCGCCCGCATCAAGGAGCTGCCCGGCGTCGGCGAGGTCACCAGCGACGGCGACGGCTCGGTCAGCATCGCCGTGGACAGCCGGGAGACCGCGGGCCTGGTACTGCAACGGCTTCTCGACAGCGGCGTGACCTCCGTACGCACCGCGATGCCCAGCCTCGAAGAGGTCTACCTGCACCTGCTGCGGGAGGAAGCGCGGTGAGCCTGTTCGTGGCGGCGGCCCGGCTGCAGATCGGGCAGATCTTCAGCGACCGCGACTACACGATCGAGCTGGTACGCGCACCGCTGCTGGCGGTCGTCTTCCTGGCCTTGGTACGCCAGGCCGACCGGCCCGACCTGCTGGCCAACGCCCTGCTGGCGCCGATCCTGATGGCTCTGTTCGGCATGGCGCTGTCGATCTCCGGCGAGATCGTGGACGCCGATCGCTGGATGGGGCTGCTGGAGCCGACGATCGCCACGCCGGTGCCGTTCCCGCGCCTGGTGCTGCACCGGATCGTCACCACCACGCTGGTGAGCCTCATCATCGCGGTCGAAGTGTGCTTGGTGAGCATCGCCGGCTTCGGCATCGTGCCGGTGGTGCACCACCCGTGGATGTTCGCCGTGGTCGCGGTCTTGACGCTGGCCGCGATGGTCGGCTGGTCGCTGCTGATGTCGGCGCTGTTCGTGGCGACCCGGACCGCCCGGACGTTCCAGAACACGCTGAGCTACCCGTTCATGCTGCTGGGCGGCGTGTTCGTCCCGGTCGACCAGCTGCCCGGGTGGATGCAGCCGGTGGGGCGGCTGGTCTTCCTGTCGTGGAGTTCAGACCTGCTGCGCGATGCGATGGCGGCGCCGCCGGTGACGTCGGTGGCGGCCCGGACGGGCATGGTCGTGCTGCTCGGTGCGGCCGGTCTGGGCCTCGGGCTGCTCCTGCTGCGCCGGGTGCTGCGGCGCGTACGCGCGACCGGAACGCTGGGGCTGCGATGATCGACGTCGCTGACCCGAGGGTCGACACCGCTACGCCGTCACTGGTGGGCAGCGGGCCGCTGGCCGCCGTCAAGGCCGGTGCGCGGGCGATGTGGTGGGCCAGCCGCACCGGGCTCGCCGACTTCAGCATCATCTTCACGGTCTGGACGTGGCTGTTCGGCTGGGGGCTGCGCATCCTCGCGCAGGTGCTGTTCTACCTCGTGATCGGCTCGCTGCTGGGGCCGGGCCAGGGCGAGTACCTGATGATCGGCAACACCGTGTGCCTCATGGCGGTGCACAGCCTGCTCGCCTCCGCCTCGCTGACCTGGGAACGCCAGAACGGTACGCTGCCGTTGCTGGTCGCGTCGCCGACCCCGCCCGCGCTTGTCCTCATTGGACGGAGCCTGTTCTGGATCCCCGATGGGCTGGTCTGCGCGATGGCCGCGTTTGTCATCCTCGGCCCGGTCGCCGGCGTGCATTTCACCGCCGCGGCACTGGGCTGGACCGCGCTGCTGCTCGTGCTGACCGGCGTCTCCTGCTACGGCCTGGGCTGCTTCCTCGGCTCGCTGATGCTCGTCGTGCCGGATCTGCGAAACGTCGTCGGCAACGGCATGGTGACCGTGCTGATGATCCTGTGCGGGGTCAACTTCCCGCCCGCCACCCTCGGGCCGGTAGCGCACGCCGTTTCGGCGTACCTGCCGCTCACGCACGGGCTCACGGCGATCCGGATGACCCTCGACGCCGGTGGTGCGTCGGCCGCCGTCGGCCGCCAGGCGCTGCTGGAAATCGCCGTCGGGTCGGTGTGGCTGGTGCTGGCCGTCGTCGCGCTGCAAGTCCTGGCGCGCCGCAGCCGCCGCGACGGACGCGCACTTTTTCAGCAGTAGTGCCGGGTTCGGCCCGCTGGACCACGGTCTGGCCAGGATCAACGTGGCATTGACGTGGTCGCTAACGAGGACCTACTGTCTGACTATCCATCGGTGAACGTCACAGCAATGTTTCGACATGCTTTGGCGTATTGCCATAGTGAGGAGGTTCGCCATGCCGGTTCAGGCTCCGACGCGTCCGAAGGTCGAGACCCGGCCGGTCACGATGCTCGTGCCCGACCTCGTCGAGCGCATGATCGTGGCCCGCCAGGCCCGCCAGATCGTCAAGTTCCGCACGACCTGCACCGACTGCGTCCCGAACCTGTGACGGACGCTTCGCGGTGAGACAGGGCGGCGGCATGGCCGATACGCACCAGACACCCACCCTCCATGCTGTCGCCCCGTTCGTCACGAGAAGCCTGCGCGAAAGCGAGCGCGGTGTCGTGATCCTGGCGCTCGATGGGCTGCCCTTCGCCCCGGCGGAACGCGCGTTCCGCTCGGCGGCCGTCGGGGCGGCCCGTTCCACTTTTCCCAGCACCTCGGTCACCGCGTGGCTGACCGCCGTCACCGGCGCCTCCGTGTCCGAGCACCTGACCGTCGGGATGGCGCTGCGCGTACCCGGCACCGATCGGGTGGCCAACCTCGTCAGCGGTGACGCCGATGGCTGGGACGACAGCGAACCGGCGCCGCCGGATCTGCTGGGCTCCCCGCCGACCATTTTCGACACCGCCCGCGCCGGCGGCGCCGATGCGCTGATGTGGGGGCCGGACCTCGAACCGCTGACCGGACCGTGGATCCGGGCCCTGACGCGCGGCGCCGACCTGCTGCCCAGCGGCCACGCCACCGACCTCACTACCGACCCGGTCCGGGCCGCCGAGCGAGCCATCGCCGCCGTGGACGCCATCGTGGCCGGCGCGAAGCGGCCGACGTTGCTGTGGGCGTACGTGAACGTCGACGACCACCTGCACGCGTACGGGCCGGATGCGGCTGTTGACGACGCGTTGCGCCGGCTCGACGCGGCGGCCCGCCGCTGGGCCGCCGCCGGCTGGCGGGTCATCGCGCACGCCGACCACGGCCAGGCCCGCATCGACCCCCGCCCCGACCTGCAAGAGGCGTGGGCGCGGCTGGCGACACCCAAGTTCTGCCGCGCGCCCGCCGGTGGTGCCGGCCGCGTGCGCTGGCTCTACCCGCACCCCGACCTGGCCGACCAGGTGTACGCCGACCTCGCCGACGCCCTCGGCGACCAGGCCGACGTCGTGTCCTTCGACGAGCTGACCGAGCGCGGCCTGATGCCCGACCACGGGCCGCTGCGCGAACGCGTCGGCGAGGTCGTCGCGATCGCCGCGGGTCCGGGGTTCCCCGTCTACCGGGCGTCGGACAACTTCGATCACGGCTCGACGACGGCCGACGAGACCGTCGTGGCGTTCGCGGTCTGGCCGCCCGGGCCCACCCTGTCCCCGGACCCCGCCGCGGGTCCCCATACCTGACCCAGCCAAGGAGTGACAAGATGAGCACAGTCGTGTTCCGCGACAAGGTCGGCGGCTCCGAGACCCTGGCGGCCAGCCCTGGCCAGCCGCTCACCGAGCTGCTCCGTACGCACGGCATCCCGAAGAACTCGATCATCGCCTACCGCAACGGGGAGATCGTCTCCGAGGAGACGCTGATCATCGGGCCCAACGACGTCATCGAGATCAAGCAGGCCCGCAACTACGACCTCGACGTGACCCGCCGGCCGCGGGTGCAGACCTACGGCGCGCCCGAGCCGGTCTACACCAAGAAGATCCTGTTCGACCTCAACGGCGACATCGAGCACCGCGCCGAGCAGATGGACGCCGACGCGTTCGTCACCTACATCGAGCAGACGTTCGTGCAGAGCGTGAAGGCCGGCAAGACCATGCGGGCCGGTGACAAGGTCGTCATCGGGCTGTCGGGCGGCCGCGACTCCGCCTCGTACCTGAAGCTGCTGGAGCGTACGCGCGGGCAGTGGCCGGAGGTCGACATGACCGCGGTGACCGTCATCGGCCTGCCCGACTGGGAGGAGCCGGGCACGTTCCAGGCCGCGTTGAGCGCCTGCGAGGGGCTGGGCATCGAGCACGCCATCGTGACCGAGGACGAGATCGCGGAGATGTTCCACCTCAACGCGCCGTTCGTGACGGTCATGAACAAGCTCGTCGCCGGTGAGCACCGCAGCATGAACATGGTGATCGCCCACCAGGTGATGCGCCGGATGCTGGAGTCCGAGGCGGAAAAGCGCGGCGCCGACGTGGTCGCGTTCGGCCTCAACGCCGACGACCTCGTGGCCAGCATGGTCACCTGGTTCACCACCGGCTACCGCATGGGCGGCATCCCGGTCCGCGAGATCGGCGGCATGCGCTACGTGTTCCCGCTCTACCGCATCACCAAGAAGGAACTGACGATGTACCTGGAGCTGGTCGCGCCCGAGCTGAACCAGCAGGGTACGCCCGGCCGCTTCACCACCGGCCCGGAGGAGCGCTCGATGGCGTACGCCATCGCCGACCACCTCTACGACCTGTGGCCCGGCATCGACTACTACCTGTTCAACGCGTTCGAGAACGTGCAGCACTCGATGAAGCCGGTGTCGGAGGACACCTGCCGCATCTGCAAGGTGCACTACACGCTGCCGGAGGGCGTACGCAATCCGGCCGGCCTGTGCGACGTGTGCGGCTTCCTGCAGCGCCAGGAGATGCTGCGGTCCGACGCTCGGTGAGCGGCGGTGCCGTGAACGAACCCTGGTACGCCTCCTACTTCGCGCCGCAGTGGTGGGAGGTGGCCGGCTACGAGTACACGGCCGAACGGACCGCGGCCGAGGTGGCGTACCTGGCGTCGGTGCTGAACGAGGCGCCCGGGCGCCGGGTCGTCGACCTCGGCTGCGGCACCGGCCGGCACGCGGTGGGATTGGCGGCGTTGGGCTTCGATGTGGTCGGGCTCGACGCCTCGGCGTGGGCGGTGGCGTCGGCGCAGCGCCACGCCCGCGCCATCCCGGTGACGGCCCGGTTCGCCGAGGTCGACCTGCTGCGGTCGATGGCGTGGCCGCTGCCGTTCGCGGCCGCCGACGCCGCGATCTGCGTGCAGTCGTTCGGCTGGGGCACCGACGCTCAGCAGGAGCGCCTGCTGCGGGCGGTACGCCGTCACCTCCTACCGGGTGGCGTGCTGATCCTGGATCACTCCAGCGCGACGGCGATCCTGCGTCATCACGTGCCCTACGCGGAGTTCCGCGCCGACGGGCTGGAAGCCGACTTTCACCGGGCGTACCGGGCGCTGACCGGGCGCAGCGCCGGGCGTATCGACATCCGCTCGGCGGCCGGCGGCGATGTGCAGATATACGACGACATCCGGCTCTACCAGCCGCCGGAGGTGCGTACGCTGCTGGAGCGGGCGGGCTTCACGGTGGAGCGGGCCGACGCCGACTTCGCCGCTGGTGCGCCGGTGACGCCGGATACCCGCTACGTGCAGTTCATCGCGCGAGCTCCCCTCGCGACGGCGCCCGCCCCGGCGATCGCAACCTGGTCCGGCGCGGCCGCGCCGAAGCCACCGCCGCCGGAGGTCCTCGATCTGCGATGGACGCCGGACGAGTACGATCTCGTCCGCACCGCCGTCGAGGCCGCTCTGGACACAGTGGACAGTTCGGAGGTCATGCGCCGGTATTCGGTCACCGACCCGTTCGGCGGTACGCGCGCCGCCGAAACCGTCGCCCGGCACTTCGGCGTACCGGTGGGGCCGGACATGGTGACGCTCGGCGCCGGTGCCACCGGGCTGCTGCATTCGCTGGCGCTGCTGTCGCTGCCGGGACCGCTGCTGTACGCCCACGGCGGCCATCCCGACGCACCGGCCTGGGCGCGGCGCCTCGGCGGCTCTGCGGTCGCCGTAGCAGCACCGGATCTCGCCGGCGGCATCGCGGACAACGGGCCCGCGATGGTGCTCCTGGACCGGCCGGCGATCACCGGCGAGTTCGCCGAACCGGCCGCGGTCGCGGAGCTGGCGCACGTGGCCGCCCGCCACGGCGCGATTCTCGTCGTCGACGAGGCGTACGCCACCTACGCCGGCCCTCAGGCGAGCGTGGTCGGCCTCGTGCCCGGCCACGACAACCTGATCGTGGTGCGCAGCATGTCCAAGGGCTACTGCTGCGGTGGCCTGCGAGCCGGATTCGCCGTCGCCGCCGCACCTTTGACCGCAAGGCTGCGAGACGTCGCGACACCGCTGGCGGTCAGCGAGACATCGATGGCCGCATGCCTGGCCCTGCTGGACGCCGCAGACATCTTCGGTGCCCTCCGCGACCGTGTCGCCGCCGTGAAACCGCTGGTGAGCACGCGACTGCGGAGGGCTGGATGCACCGTCGGCGAAGGATCGCCCGTCCTGCCGTGGGTGACCGTACGCGCTGAACCGGATGTCCGTGACCGTCTCCGCAGCCGTGGACTGCTGGTCAAGGAGCCGTTCGACGCCGGCGGTACGCCATGGCTCAAGGTCGCGCTGCCGCTGTCGCCCGACCGGCTGGCCCGGTTCGAAGCAGCCCTCCCCGCGGCGCCCGACCCGGCTGGGCCCGATGCCAGTGGCCAAGACCCCAGTGCACCCGATGCGGCTGGGCCCGGCCCGGCCGCGCCCCATGCGAGCGCGCTCGATGCGACGGCGGATCCGCCCACGGCGGCCGGTTCCACGATGGTGGTGCGCTGAGGTGACCACCGATCCGAAGGCACTCGTCGAACGGGCCTGGGACGAGCTGGACATCACGGGGGCGATGCGAGATCTGGCCCGGCTGACCCGGTTCGACCGCTACCAGGCGTCGGACGGCATCAGCGCGGCCGCGCGGTTCGTGGCCGACCGCGCCGGCGCCGCCGGGCTGGCCGGCGTCGAGATCCGGCGCATCCCGGCCGACGGGCGCCGGCTGTTCGGCACCTACGAAGCTCCGCAGCCGTGGACGCCCCGGACGGCCACGCTGTCGGTCAGCGGCGGCACCTGCGCCGTCGCGTACCCGGCCGACCCGCTCAGCCTCGCCCTGCACTCGGTGTCCACACCGGACGGTGGTGTCACGGCGCCGCTGGTGCCCGCCGATTCCGGGTCGCTGTCCGGTGCGGTCGTGCTGCTGGCGGCGTACCCGTCGCCGCCGGTGCTGGCGCGTCTCGTCGCGGGCGGCGCCATCGGCTTCGCCGCGGCCGTACGCCCGGACACCGGTGCCGCCGGCCGCATCGAGCTGCCCGCCGGTACGCCGCTGTTCGGGTTCAGCCTCACCGCCGACCAGTACGCCCACCTGAGCCGGGCGGCATCGGCCGGCCGCGACGTGGTGGCCCGAGTCGTCGTCGACACCGCACCGGCCACGATGCCGGTCGTGACGGCGTACATCCCAGGTACCTCACGAGCACCGGAGATCCTCGTCACGGCGCACCTATGCCATCCGGCCCCGAGCGCTGGGGACAACGCGTCCGGCGTGGCCGCCGCGCTGGCCGCCGGCGAATGGTTGGCCCGCCAGCACCTGTACCAGCCGGTCCGGTTCGTGTGGGGGCCCGAGTTCGCCGGGCTGGCCGCCTATGCCGCTGCTATGCGCCGGCCCAGCATCAGAGCCGGAATCGAGTTCGCGGTGAACCTCGACATGGTCGGGCAGGATCCCGCGATCTGCGGCGGCCCGCTGACGGTCGAGCGTACGCCCGGCCACGCGCCGCACCCGGTGGACGCGGTCGTCGACTACTGCCTGCGTACGCTGCCGGCGCAGCAGCGGTCCTACAGCGGCGCCGTCGGCTGCGACAACTGGACCTACCGCAGTACGCCGTTCGTCGGCGCGTCCGACCACGCGATCCTCGCCGACCGGGCGGTGGGCGTACCGGCGGTCCAGATTGGACACTGGCCGGACCGGTACAACCACTCGTCCGCCGACACCATAGACAAGATCGATCCGCAGGAGCTGCGGCGCGCCGCCACCGTGGTGGCCGCGACGGTCGCCGCCTTCGCCGTCACCGCCGACCGCGCCGCGATCACCGCCATCGCGGCCCGCCACGCCGTCGCCGAACTCGCCGCCTGCCTGCCCGATCCCGGTGCGCCACCGTCCTCACCGGCCGGCTGGATCGACCCCGGTGCCGCCGATCAGCGGGCGTACCGGATCCAGCGGTGCGTGCAGCGGTCGGCCGGGTCGGCGTACCACGAAATGGTTGTGGCCGTCGCCGCGCAGATCGGGACGGGCGCGGAGCCGGACCACGACGGGCCGGTCCTGAAGCGGACCTGGCCGGGCCCGTTCAACCTGCGGGGGCTGCTGGCCGCCGCCCCGCCGGAGCACCGCGGCGCGCTGGAGGCGCTGCTGGCCGAACGCGGGCGCGGCTACGCGCTGATCATGGCGCTCGCGCAGGCGATCGACGGCGCGACGCCGTGGTCCCAAGTCGTTGTACGCGCGGCGCACGAAGCCGAATTGCCGATGGAACACGCCTTCGCCGACACCGTACGCGAGGCGCTGCTAGCTGCGGGTTGGGTTGCATGATCGAGCTGTATACGAGCATCCGGGAGATCCACCAGCCGTGGGACGAGGTCGTGGCCGCGGCCGGTGCCCCGATCTTCTACACGTCGGCCTACCTGGACGCCTACGAGAACGCGCCGCTGCAACCGGTCGAGGAACGCGCCTATCTCGTGCTGCGTAACGGTACGCCGAAAATGGTGCTGCCGGTGACGTTCATGAGCCACGCCGACCCGATCGGGGCGCTGGCCGGGCGCCTGCCCGGATTCGAGGAGCGCCCGACCGGACTGCTCAGCCACATCTGGCACTGCTACGACTCGTGGCTGCCCGGCACCGCCACGGCCGACGACGTCCGGCTGGTGCTGGACCGCTTCCGCGTACTCGCCCGCGACATGGGTGCGGCCTGGTACGGGCTGGTGAACGTCGACCGCGCCGGTGGCGGGGCGATCCTGGAGGAGGCCGGGCTGGTCCCGCTGGAGATCGACGACCGGTACTCCCTCGACCTCACTCGGTACGCCACGGTCGAGGACTACATGGCGTCGATCCGGGCGATGAAGGCGCGCAACGAGATGCGCCGCCAAGCCCGCCGCGCCGCCGAAGCGGGACTGGAAGTACGCGTCACCGACCCGGCCGGCGCCGACTGGGACGCGCTGTTCCCGCTGGTGCTGAAGACCGCGGCGAAGCACCACAACCAGCACTTCTACCGCGACGGGATCTTCCAGGACTTCGTGCTGCGGCTCGGCCCGGCCGCGCGGGTCATCGAACTGCGGCTGCGCGGAACCCTGATCGGTGGGGCGATCTGCATGGTGGACTCGCGGCGCTATCACTTCTGGACCGCCGGTGTCGACTACGCCGCCGGTGGCACCTTCAGCCCCTACTACCTGCTGACGATCGAGGGCGTACGCGATGCGTTGTCGCTCGGCGTACCGGTGATGGAGTGCGGGCGGCGTAACGGCGGCTTCAAGACCCGCTACGGCATGAGCCGCCGCCCCCTGTACGCGTACGTCGCCCCGGCCTAGTTGGGTACGCGGGCGGCGATCCGCGCCTGCTTCTCCGCGACCTCGGCCTTACGGAACTCGTGGCGGATCCCCGGCGGCGGCCCGATCATCGGCATGATGTCGGCGCGCTCCATCCCGGTCACGTGCGCGGCGATGATCGCCCGGTCCCACCGCGACACGATTTCGGTCTGGCACAGCCACTCCACGAGCGTGAGCCGGTCGTCGTAGTCGTCCTCGGAGCTGGCGATCGCCGCGTCGATCCCGGCCACGTACGGCTGGTCGGCCGGGCCGGCGGCGGCCCGCAGCCGGTGCAGGCACGGCTCAAGTTCCAGATCCACCTCGCGGTTGCGGGCGTACGCCGCTTCGACGGCCCGGTAGACGGTGTCGGGGTCGGCGGGCGCGCCGAGGGCCGAGAACAGTTCGTCGCGGCTCGGCCGGTCGAACAGCACGCCGACCTCGCGGACGACGTCGGCCGGCTCGTCCGGTGCGTGGATGAAGTTCAGGCACGTCGTCGTGCACCCCAGCTCGTCGCGCAGCAGGCCGAGGCCCTTGCCGATGTCGCGGGAGGAGCCCTTGAGATCGCTCAGGCGCCGGGCCGCGCTGTCCTCGGGGGCGGCGTCCGGGTCGGCCTTGTGGTCGACGAAGCCGACGAACAGCATCTCCCAGTCGTTGATCAGCAGGTCGCAGGCGCGCACGATGGTCAGCGGGGCGGCGTTGAGCTGGTACCACCACAGCGATCGCAGCGTCGAGCGGCTGAAGAACACGCTCGCGGCATAATTCGCCTCGATCCCGCGCTCGGCCAGGTACTCCAGCGTCGGCCCGACCTTGCGCGCGACCAGCGCCTCGGGCTTGAACAGCAGGTACGAGCGGGTGACGAGCATCCGCCGCCGTTCGTCCGGATCCCAACCGGACAGCTGCTGGACCGTCTCGCGGTAGTAACAGTCCTGCGCGTAGTAACGGCTCTTGTCCGTGTCCACGGTTAAACCCGCGGCGTACGCGTCCAGCATGCAGTTCCTCCCTCGGTTCTATCGATACTTTGACACGCTTGGGGGTGCAGGGTCCACATCCGCAGCTGCTGCGCGTGAGGGCCGAAAAAGAGGGCGCCTCCGGCGAACCGGAAGCGCCCTCGTCCCTCAGGGAAGGAGAAACCCCAGGGAAGCCGGACTCAGTCGAACAGCTCCTCGAAGAAGCTGTGCTTCTTCTTCTTGTGGTGATGCTGGTCGCGGTGCTCGTAGTGCCGCTGGTCGTCGTGGTGCCGTGGCTGGTCGTACCGCTGCTGCTCGTACCGCTGCTGGTCGTGGGACCGCGAGTCGGATGCGGGCCGGCCGTGGAACGCGTTCTCGGCGTCGACGAGTCTCTCCAGCTCGCCTCGGTCGAGGAAGATGCCGCGGCACTCCTGGCACTGATCGACGATCACGCTGCTGCGCTCGTACTGGCGCATCGGGCCCATGCACTTCGGGCAGGTCATCTGCTGCTGCATCCGCACGAGGGTAGCCCGCCGACCTGACAGCCGGCTGTGAAACCGTGAAACTCGCGGCCGCGCAGCACTCTCCGAGTGAGAGTATGTGGCAGCCAACCCCTAAGGTGATCACCGGCTGGTACGAGCCGGCCGCGAGCGCGGAGGGCCGATGAGCGCCAAACAAGAGCGTGAGTACGCCGTCCCGGCAGTGGTGGATACGCCGTCGGACGGTTCACCGCCGCCCGGCCGGCTGGGCCGCTGGCTGCTGGCGCACCGCGTACAGCCGAGCGGCCCGGAGACCGACGAGAGCCACGCCAAGCCCCAGGCGTGGTGGAAGGTCATGTGCCTGACCGGGGTCGACTACTTCTCGACGCTGGCGTACCTGCCGGGCATCGCGGCCCTGGCCGCAGGCGTACTGTCCCCGCTGGCCACCCTGCTCATCGTGGCCCTGACGCTGCTGGGCATGCTGCCGATGTATCGCCGGGTGGCCCGGGAGAGCCCGCACGGGCAGGGTTCGGTGGCGATGCTGGAGGATCTGCTGCCGTTCTGGCGCGGCAAGCTGTTCGTACTCGTGCTGCTGGGCTTCGTCGCCACCTCGTGGATCGTCACCATCACGCTGTCGGCGGCGGACGCGTCCGTGCACATGCTGGAGAACCCGCACTTTCCGGGCTTCCTGCACGGGCACGCCGTCCTCATCACCGTGATCCTCCTGCTGGTCTTGGGCGGGGTGTTCCTGCTCGGCTTCAGCGAGGCCGTCGGGGTGGCCATCCCGCTGGTCGCGGTGTTCCTCGGCCTGAACGCGGTCGTGGTGGTGGTGGGCTTCGCCGAGATCTTCGCCGGCGGCACCGGCGACTGGTCGAACTGGGTCACCTCGCTGACCGAGGCGCGAGGCGGGTTCGGCGGCTTGATCGGCCCGGCGATCCTGGCGTTTCCGCTGCTCGTGCTCGGCTTGTCCGGCTTCGAGACGGGCGTGAGCATGATGCCGCTGGTCGCCGCGCAGGGTGAGGATCCGCGCGAGCGGATGCGGTCGCGGATCCGCAACACCCGCAAGCTGCTGACCACGGCCGCGCTCATCATGTCGGTCTACCTGATCTCGACCAGCCTGGTGACGACCGTGCTCATCCCGGCCGAGGCGTTCGAGCCCGGCGGGCCGGCCAACGGGCGGGCGATGGCGTACATCGCCCACGAGTACCTCGGCGAGGGCTTCGGGACCGTCTACGACATCAGCACGATCCTGATCCTGTGGTTCGCCGGCGCCTCGGCGATGGCCGGGCTGATCAACATCGTGCCGCGCTACCTGCCGTCCTACGGCATGGCGCCCGAGTGGGGCCGCGCGGTCCGGCCGGTCGTCATCGTCTACACCGTCATCAGCATCATCTTGACGATCGCGTTCGGCGCCAACGTCGACGCTCAAGCCGGTGCCTACGCCACCGGCATCCTGGCCATGATGGTCTCCGGCGCCATCGCGGTCACCATCTCCGCGTACCGCTACCGGCAGCGCGCGGCCACCGCCGGCTTCGCGATCCTCACCCTGATCCTGTTGTACGCCTTAGGCGAGAACATCCGCGAGAAGCCGGACGGCATCGCGATCTCGGCGCTGTTCATCGCCGGCATCATCGCCGTCTCCCTGGTGTCGCGGGTGACCCGCACGACCGAACTGCGGGCCGACCACATCGAGTTCGACGAGCGGGCCCGCCGGTTCATCACCGAATCGCTTGGCTACGACGGCCAGCTCAACGTGATCGCCAACCGCCGCCAAGAGGGCAACCGGTCCGAGTACGCCGCCAAGGAGTCCGAGCAGCGCGGCATGAACCCCGTGCCGGGCCGGGCCGACGTGCTGTTCCTGGAGATCGAAATCGTTGACCCGTCGAAGTTCAGCGACGTGCTGCGCGTACACGGCGTGGAGGTGGGCGGCTACCGGATCCTGCGCGCCGACAGCCCGGCGGCACCCAACGCCATCGCGGCGATCCTGCTGGCCCTGCGCGACGGGACCGGCGTACGTCCGCACTGCTACTTCGAATGGTCGGAGGGTTCGCCGCTGCTGCACCTGTTCCGCTACCTGATCCTCGGCCGCGGCGACACACCGCCGGTCGTCCGGGAGATCGTGCGGAAGCTGGAGCCGGACCCGGCCCGCCGTCCCGGCATCCACGTCGGCGGTTAGCCTTCGCGGATCGATCGGCGGCGCAGGTAGAACAGCGCGGCGACGCCGACGATCCCGGCCCACGCCAGGTACGGCCCGGTCAGCACCATGAGTACGCCGACCGTGGCGAGCGCCGCGACGGCGGTCCACCACCCGGCCGAGCGGCGGGGGAGGAGCTTCACGGCCGCGGCCGTGCCGAGGGCGTACACGGCCACGAAGGAGCCGGTCGTCAGCAGCACGAGCGGTTCGGCACCAACCCCAGCCGCGGCCACGACGGCGAACCCGCCGATGCCGAGGATCATTGTCACGGCGAGGCTGCGCCGCGGGATCTCACCGGCCCGGCTGCCCTGGGCCAGCCAGCCGGGCAAGGCGCCGTCACGGCCGAGCGCGGCACCGAGTTTGGCCGCCCCGGCGGTATAGGTGTTCATGACGCCGAGGGTCAGCAGCACGGCCAGGATCGCGCCGACGCTCTTCGCCGGCCCGCCGATGCCGATGGCCAGCAGCTCGGCCAGCGGTGCGTCGGTGTCGCCCGCCGACGGGCCGAGCACGAGGATGCTCGCCGCCGCGATCGCCACGTAGAGGCCGCCGACGATCACGATCGCCGCGGCCGTCGCGCGGGGCAGATCTCGGCGCGGATGGCGGAACTCCCCGGCCAGGTGGGTCACCGCTTCCCAGCCCGCGAAGCTCCAGACCAGCAGCGCGGCCGCGGATCCGATCGCGGCCCAGCCGTGCGGCGCGAACGGCCGCAGGTTGCTCAGGTCCGCGTGCGGCAGCGAGGCCACCGTCGCGACGATCAACAAGCTGACGAGTACGCCCGCCAGCGCGAGCTGCACCCGCCCGGAGATGCGTACGCCGAAGTAGTTGGCGATCCACACGGTCAGGAACAGGCCGGCGGCGGTGGCGTACGCCGAAATGCCGAACGCGGACTCGACGTAGGCACCGGCGAAGATGGCAGCGGCCGGAGCGCCGGCCGGAACCGCGGAGAAGAACCACCAGCCGACGGCCGCACCGGCTCGCGGGCCGAACGCGAGCCGGGCGTAGGTCGAGACGCCGCCGGAGTCGGGGTGACGTGCGCCGAGGGCGGCGAATGTGGCCGCGAGCGGGATGGAGGCGAGCACCAGCCCGAGCCAGGCGAGCAGGGAGGCCGGTCCGGCAGCCCGGGCGGCGAGGGCGGGCAGCGCGATGACGCCGGTGCCGACGACCGCGCCGACGTAGAGGGCGATGCCCTGAATCATCGACAAGCTGCCGTGGTGTCCCTGCTCGGGCGCGGTTTGCTGGGTGATCGTCGTGGTCACCTCCGCAGCCTCTCCCGATCTTGTGAGCCGAGCCAGTGGCAGGAATGCCAATATGCGATAGATTCTTGCCATGAGCCGTCACGTCGTCGCGGTCGCCGTGACCGACCGGGCGCCGATCTTCGAGCTGGCCACCGCGTGCGAGGTCTTCGGCGTCGAACGCACCGACCTGGTCGACCCCTGGTACGACTTCCGCCTGTGTGCCGCCTCGACCGTCACGACCGCCGCCGGGCTCATTCTGGACCCGGCGTACGACATCGACGTCGTGGCGGAGGCGGCCGACACCGTGATCGTCGCGGCGATGGCCCGGCCGTTGCAGCTCGAACCGCCGGCCGGGCTCGTGGCCGCGCTGCGGCGGGCGTACGCCCGCGGCGCCCGGATCGCCGCCATCTGCAGCGGCGCGTACGCCCTGGCCGAGGCGGGTCTGCTCGACGGCCGCCCGGCCACGACCCACTGGATGTACACCGAGGACTTCGCGCGGCGCTTCCCGGCCGTGAAGCTGGACCCCGACGTCCTCTACGTCGACGACGGCCAGATCCTGACGTCGGCGGGCACCGGCGCGGGCATCGACCTGTGCCTGCACCTGATCGAAGCCGATCACGGTGCCGCGGTCGCCAACATGGTCGCGCGCCGGATGGTCGTGCCGCCGCACCGCCTCGGCGGGCAGGCCCAGTACGTCGTGGCGCCCGCGTCCGGCCCGGTAGCCGCGCCGTCCACCGGGGCCGCGCCCTCCATCGGCATGGTGCTGGACTGGGCACGCTCCAATCTGGACCGTCCGCTGACCGTTCCCGACCTGGCCTCGCGAGCCATGGTGAGCCCGCGTACGTTCGCCCGGCGGTTCGCCGAAGCGACCGGAACCAGCCCGCTGCGCTGGCTCAAATCCGAGCGCGTACGCGTGGCGCAGCAGTTGCTGGAGACCACCGACGAACCGGTGGAGCGGATCGCACGGCGGACCGGCTTCGGGACGGCGGCCAACCTGCGCCAGCACTTCGGGCGGGCCACATCGGTGTCGCCGCAGGCGTACCGGCAGCTGTTTCGCAGCCGCTGACCGGCCGGGCCGACGGCGTGCGGCCGCTGGGAAGCCGAACGCTCCTCTACACTGCAATATCGATGAGCACTGACGCTTGGTACTGGGCGCACGACGCCCGGCCGGATCAGCTGGACTCGCTGGCCACACCCGGCCTGCGCCTGGTACGCCTGTCGCACTACGGCGCCGACCGCTACGCCACCCTCTACCACGCCGGTACGCCCACGCAGTACCGGCTCGGACTCGACGCCGCCACGGCGTCCTCCTGCACCGACGCCATTGCGATCACGGTGGACGGTCGATCGCAGTTCGCGGTGGTGACCGACCCCTCGGTCCGGACGCGGACCCACGTCGACCTGGACGAGGATGAGGCCCGGTCGGCGATCGGCGAGATCGTCGACGCGGCGACCTACACGCTCGGCGGCGCCCGCCGCTACGCGATCGTGGTCCGCGACGACTCGACGCCCTCGTGGCTGCTGCCCAACCTGACCCCGGCCGATCTGCACGACGAGGTGCGCCGGCTGGACGCGGGCCTGGTACGCCTACGGGCCCACATCGGGGAACATCGCTTCACCGCCATCGCCGCGCGTACGCCGTCGACATGGTACGGCGACCTGTCCGCCGATGACGTGGCATCGCGGCTGGAACGGCATCGAGCCGTCCCGGTGGACCTCGATGCGACTGCGACACCGGAGGGCGTACGCTTCACCGTCGTCATGCGCTAGCGGCTTGGTCTGGTGCGGTGACGGTCATCGGATGATCGCGGCGAGCGCCGCACCCCCGGGAGCCATCTCCCCTGTCGTACCGGAGAGCTACTACGACCCGGCGACGGTGCGTAGCGCCTTCAGCGTGGCGTCGACGTCGGCGGGCGTGTTCAGGATGGTCGGCCCGAACCGCAGATAGGGCGGGTCGTACGGGGTGACGCTGGCGACCACCTTCTGCGCCGACAGCAGCGACACGACGGCACCGGGATGCTTGCCGGTCACGTCGCAGCAGACGATCCCGGCCGACAGAGCGGGATCGCGGGGCGTGACGAGCCGAACCCCGGAGATGCCCGCGATGCCCTCCTTCAAAGCCGTGGCCAGCTCGGTGATCCGGGCCGCGACCCGGTCCCGCCCGACGGCCTGGTGCAAGGCGAACGCCTCGGCGAGCGCCCAGCGGTTTTCGAACGAGTGGTAGCCGCCGGGCGAGAACGGCTGGGCGTCGAAGGTCGGTATGACGGGATCGCAGGCGGCCCAGCCGCGGGGCGTACCGAAGATCAGACCGGTTCCGCGCGGGCCGTGGAGCCATTTGTGCGTACCGGTGACGAGGAAGTCGCAGCCCAGTTGCCCGGGTGTCGCGTCGACCGCCGCGAAGCCGTGTACGCCGTCCACGCAGAGCAGCACATCGGGCCGCTTCGCCCGCAGGGCCGCGGCGATCTCGGCCACCGGCAGGCGTACGCCGGTCGACGAGTGCACCCATGTGACCGCGATGGCCTTCGTACGCGGCGACACCGCTGCCACCAGAGCATCCACAATGGACTCCGATCGGGCGGCGGACGGGTCGTCGTAGAGCCGTACGCGGCGGACCCGGACACCGGATCGCACCGACCGAAGGCGCAGCGCCTCGTGGGTGGAGTAGAAGTCGTGTTCGGTCGTCAGCACCTCATCGCCGGAGGCCAGGCGCAGACCACCGTAGAGCAGGCCGAGGCCCATCGTGGTGGAGTCGGTGAACGCGATCTGCGCCGGCGCGACCCCGAGATAGGAAGCCGCCGCGGACGCCGCCGCGGCCTCCAGACGCTCCTGGTTGGCGTGTACATAGCCGATCGGGTCCCGGTCGAGCCCGGCCCGATGCGTGTCGACGGCCGCGCGTACGGAGGCCGGATGGGTGGCGAAGACGAACGCCGCCAGGTGCGCGACCGACGGATCCAGGGCGAACTGCTGCCGCACCGACGCCCAGTCCCCGGGGACGAAAGACGCCGGAGCCGAGGGGGCCGTCGAAGAGGAGCACCCGCGGAAGGCGGCGACACCGGCGAGGGACGCAGAAGCGAGGAGCACACGGCGCTGCATCCACCGAATGATGCCCGGCTCAGGTCACGGTTGCGGCACCCACGGGTTGTAGTCGACCTCCAGCGGCTCCTGAGCGGGCCGCTGCGCCTCGGGCACATGCTGCAGGTTGACGCGGATGCGGTACCACAGCGAACTGCGCCCGCGCATGCCGTCCACGAGGACGTCGGCGGGCTCCAGGAATCCGACCACGTCGCCGTGGCGCTCCTTCCACCGTTCGAAGCCCGCCAGCGCCTCGTCCTTGGTCTTCGCGCGAGCGATCTCCACCAGCGGCATGGTGGACTGCCGCCGCCCGACGCCCTTGGGCGCCTTCTCGGCCGGGCCCAGCTCCTTGGCCAGCTTCAGCAGCGCGTCCAGCGAACCAGCGCTGTCGTCCATGCCGGACCACGGATCACCGGCGGCCGCGAAGCGTTCCAGCACGACCGGCACTGTGAACGAGGCGGGGTCGCACGACGGAACTTCGTCCCACGACAACGGTGTGGAGACGCGGGCGTCGGGCCGGGCGCGTACCGAGTACGCCGACGCGACCGTGCGATCCTTGGCGTTCTGGTTGAAGTCGACGAAGACGCCTTCGCGGTCCTCCTTCCACCATTTGCTGGTGGCCAGGTCCGGTATGCGCCGCTCGACCTCGCGAGCCACCGTCTCGGCGGCCAGGCGTACCTGAGGGTAGGTCCAGTCCGGCCGGATCCGGGCGTACACGTGGAAGCCGCGCGAGCCCGAGGTCTTCGGCCAGGCGGTGAGCCCGTGGTCGGCCAGGACCTCGCGCGCGACCTGCGCGACGTCGAGGATCTGTCCATAATGGATGCCAGGAACCGGGTCGAGATCGATGCGCAGCTCGTCGGGGCGGTCGAGGTCCTCGGCCTGGACCGGGTGCGGGTTGAGGTCGACGCAGCCGAGGTTGACGACCCAGGCCAGCGCGGCCGCGTCGCGGACCACGACCTCCTCGGCCGACGTGCCGGAGGCGTACTTCAGCTCGGCGACCTCGATCCAGTCCGGCCGCTTGGCCGGCGCACGCTTCTGGAAGAACGCCTCTTCGTCGATGCCCTTGACGAACCGCTTGAGGATCATCGGCCGCCCGCGCACGCCCCGCAGCGCGCCGTCGGCCACCGCGAGGTAGTACTCGATGAGGCCGAGCTTGGTGAGCCCGACGTCGGGAAAGAGCATCTTGTCCGGGTGCGTGACCGTGACCGCCCGCCCGGCCACCTCCAACGTCCGCGACGCTGCCATGCCCCCCACCTTAAGCGAGGGGCGGCTCGGCTACGATCGCCTACCATGTCGGTAAGCGCTTTCCCCCGGCCCGCCCCGCAGCTCGCGCACCTCCTCAAGGACATCGCGGCCGTGGCCGCCGACGATCGCCCCCGGCCCGAGCTTCCCTATTCATGGGTACGCCGATACGAGCGCGACGGCGACCGCCTGCAGTACGAGCGCCGGTACTTCCAGCGCCGGGCTCGCCTGGTCGCACTGGCGGCGGAGGCGATGCTGCGTCCGGACAGCGACCTGGATCCGCTGTCGGACGAGCTGTGGTCGGTGTGCGACGAGTACCTGTGGGGCCTCCCAGCGCACCTGCACTACGCGGAGTCAGAAGGCCGGACCGCGACCACGTGCGTCGACCTGTTCGCGGCGGAGACCGCGCATCTGCTGGCTGAGACGGTGTCGGCGCTCGCCGGTGCCCTCGATGGCCGCGTCGCCGACCGGGTCCGCGGCGAGCTGGAGCGGCGCATCTTCGAGCCGATGCTGGACCCGCGGCCGTTCCGGTGGGAAGGCTTCGGCAACAACTGGGAGGCGGTCTGCGGCGGCGCGGCCGGCCTCGCCGCCCTCGCGGTCCTCGACGACGGACCGCGCCGGCAGCACATCCTCGACCGCTGCACCGCGGCGATGCACCGCTTCCTCGACTCGTACGGCGACGACGGCGGCTGCGTGGAAGGCGTGGACTACTGGGTCTACGGCTTCGGCTACTTCTTCTACTTCGCCCACGCCGCCGGCTCCCCGCTGCTGGACCTGCCGAAGGTACGCCGCATGGCGTCGTTCCCGCAGCGGGCGGCGTTCGACTTCGCCGACGGCGCCTTCGTACCGTTCTCCGACGCCTCGGCCCGCCCGTTCCTGCCGGCCGGCCTCCTGACGGAACTCGCTTCGCGCTACGGTACGCGGCCGCCCGCGGTCATCCCGTCATTGTACGCCGACCACTGCTATCGCTGGGCGCACCTATCGCGGACGCTCGCCTGGTACCGCCCCCTTCCCGCGCCCGCCCAAGATCCCGGTCAGATCAGGGATATTGCACGGATCTTGGGCGTGAGCGACGGGGCGGCGTACTTTGCGGATCTGGGGTGGGTGGTCGATCCGGCCGGGTTCGCGGCCAAGGGCGGCCACAACGACGAACCGCACAACCACCTCGACCTCGGCCACTTCCTGCTGCGTACGGCCACTGCGACGGGGCTCGACGACCTCGGGGCGGGCTTGTACACCAAGGACTATTTCGGGGCGCGGCGCTACGAGTCGCTGCACCCGTCCGCCCGAGCGCACTCGGTGCCCGAGATCGACGGGCACACCCAGCTGCCCGGCCGGTCGCGACGGGCCGACATCCTGCACCACCGGGACACGCCCGGCGGCATCGAATTCGATCTCGATCTGACGGCTGCGTACGATGTGGACGGTCTTCGCCGCCTCGTACGCCGTTTCCGCTGGAACCGCACCGCGGCCACCCTGGAGCTGACCGACGAGATCACCGCCGGCCGGCCGCTGATGCTGACCGAGGTCTTCGTCAGCCGGCAGTGCCCGACCGCCGGCGGGTGGCCCGGCATCGATCTCGCGTACGCCGGGGGAGAAGCGGCCGTCGAGGAGGCCACCGGCCCGGATCACCGCGGCTGCCCGGATACGGCGTACCGGCTGCTCATCACGAACCCGGCGGCGGCGGGCGTGTCGCACCACCGGTTCACGTTCCGGATCAGCGGCTGATCCGCAGCCGATCCGGCGGTACCAGGGCGGCCAGCCGCTCCTTGGCGGTGGCGTACGCGGAGATGTCGACGGCGCAGCCGTGACCGCTGTGGCCCAGCCACAAGCCGTCGTCGCCGGTCAGGACCAGCAGGTCGGCGGCCGGGATGGTGTGCACCGCGCCGAATTCGTCCACTGTGGAGACACTGTCGGCGCCGATGACCAGCCGGGGCCGGTTTGTGCGGCGCCGCAGCAGCGGCAGCTTGACCTCGTCGCCGGGCGGCAGGTAGGTCGCGTCCCAGCACGACGTCTCGTTCAGGCCCGGCAGCGACGGCCGGGCGCCGTAGGGCACGACCATGACCGCGGACGGCAGCAGCGCCGCCGCTACGGCTGCCATCTCCACTGGTGTCTGGTCGTCCGCCTCGTCCGCCTCGACGGTGTAACCGAGCAGTTCGCGATCCGCCTCGGCGCTCAGGGCGAACACCGACCGCCACTGCAACAGCGACTCCGGCAGCTTCGGTGCGCGTACGCCCCGCATCTGGTCGAGATCGGCCACGGACGGCCCCTCCTGCGCGAACCGGCGTACCTCGGTCCACAGGACCTCCGCCTGCTGGGCCGCGTCCCCGCCCCGCGACGTGCGCAGCGAACCGAGATTGAGACCGAACAGGTAGCCGTCGGGGGCGAAGCCTATGGCGTCGGGGAAACACTCGACCGGCTGCTTCGCCTTGCGCAGTGCGTTGTCGATGCGCCACGTCAGCGCCCGCACCACCGGGTACGCCGTACCCGCGTCCGGCGCGACGAGGGACAGGCTCGGTGCCGCCACGCTGTCGGCGTACCACGTGGAAGGCATGCCGGTGACACTGCGGACCGGATGTGCCGGCCGGGGACCGGTGCGCAGCGGCAGCCGCAGGTTCGCCGGCGGCGGCCCGGTCAGGACGAGCACGGCGTTGGCCGCGACGAACCAGGTGTCGCGGAAGCGGGCGACCTCGGCGGGGACGGGCCGCGCCGGTGGCCACCGGTCGTACGCCCGCAGCCGCCGAGCGACCTGAGCCGCCCACGGATCGGTGTGCACCGGATCCGTCAAGTAGTCGGTGACCCGATCGTCATAGTCCACATCGGACAAAGCATCGATCGGGCGGGACAGTGCTTCGCAGAGCGCGGCGAAGTACGCACCGACCGCGTCGGGCGATCCCAGCGCCGCGAAGCTGGTCGTCTCGCCGCCGCCCTGGTCGGTGGCCGCGTCGACGCGGGGCCGGGCACCGGCCAGGGCATGGGCCTGGACCGCCAGGCAGTACCCCAGCTCGCTGAGGCCCTCGTCGAGCGTGCCGACCCCGAACGTCAGCAATCCGGCCAGCGGGCCGGGCCGCTCCTCCCAGAGGACCGCGACACCGTCGACCGCCGAACTCTGCGCTGTCATGCCTGTGACCCTATGCCCCCGCGCCTACCGGGTCGCGGCGAGGAGATCCGTCACCCTCGCACCCTATAGGTCAGCCACCACCAGTGGACTCCTTCGTGGAGCGTCACGTCGTCGGCGTACGGGTCCAGCAGCGAGCGCAGTTCGGCGGCGGTGAAGTAGTTCTTGAGCACCTCGAACCGCTCGCCGTCCAGTTCGCGATCCTCGAACGTGTCGGCGGTACCGGGCTTGGTGTAAGTGGACGTGTACGGCATGACCTGGTTGTCGGCGAGGAAGACCGGTGCGCCCGGCCCGATCCGCCGGTGCCATCCGGTCAGGAACTCGCCGATGCGGGCCCGGGGAATGTGGGAGAACCACTGCATCGCCAGGCCGGCGTCGAACTCGCCCGGTACGCCGTCGAGCCGGTAGGCGTCGGCCTCGGTGAAGATCGCGCCGCAATCCTTGGCCCGAGCCAGTTCCAGCATCCGCGGCGCGGCGTCGACCCCGGTCACGTGGGCCGCCGACCGGGCCGCGAAACAGGTCCAGTGCCCGCTGCCGCAAGCGACCTCCAGCACCCGCCGGCCGCGCAGTGCCGCCTGCATGTCTGCGACCATTTCGCGAACCCACTGCGGAGGCTCGCCGCGATAGGCGTCGTCCAGCTGCTGCGCGCGTTTGTCGTAGTAGCCGATCACCTCGCCATTATCCACCTCAAGGGTTGCCCAAGGGGCTTGCGCGATGGCCCCGGCGTACGCCGCGCGCGTAGCATCAGCGGATGCGGGTGGAGTTGCGCCACCTCCGAGCGGTTTGCGCCATCGCCGACGCCGGCAGCGTCACGAAGGCGGCCGCCCGCTTGGGCCTGGCGCCGCCCGCCCTGACCACGCAGCTGCAGCGCATCGAGCGCATCTTCGGCGGCAAGCTGTTTCACCGCGACCACACCGGCGTACGCCCGACCGAGCTGGGCGAGCTGGTGCTGGCCCGAGCCCGGGTGCTCCTGCCGGCGGCGCAAGGGCTGGAGGACGAAGCCAACCGCCTGGCGACCGCCCGCAAGCAGCAGACCGGGCTGCGCATCGGAGCGGTGAACGGGCCGCTGATCGGCGGTCTGGTGTCGCGGCTGCTGGCCGACCAGCCGGAGACCCGGATCAGTACGAGCGCCTCGTGGTCGTCGCGCGAGCTGCAGACGATGGTGCTGGAGGAGCGGCTCGACTTCGCGCTCATCGGGGCCTGCGGCGAACCGGCCGAATCGGTGCTGTCGCCGCAGTTGCAGTGGCATCTCGTGGCCGACGCTCCCGTATTCGTCCTGGTCGGCGAGGATCATCCGCTGGCCGCCGCCGAGGAGATTCCGCTGGAGCTACTGGCCGACAGCAGCTGGGTGGCGACGCCCGGCGACGGCTGCTTCGGCGACTGCTTCGCGATGGCCTGCGCCCGCGCCGGATTCACACCGAAGTCGCTGATGGAGACCGACCTGAGCGGCTGCATGGATCTGGTCGCCGCCGGTGCGGTCGCGCTGTGCCAGCCGACGTTCCGCGAATCGCCCGGGATCGTGGTCGTACCCCTCGTCGCGAAGGGCCTGCACTGGCGGCACCTGGTCGGGTGGCGGCCGGACTCGCCCGCGGCCCCCGCCGCCGATCAGATCATCCGGCACGCTGCGGACGCGTACACCGATGCCGTCGGGCGGAGCCGGGCGTACGTGCGGTGGCTGCAGCGGCACTCATCGCAATGGTAGGACCCGGCTGACAGCTCCTGCCTGACCACATCCGCCGATAGCGTCGGCGACGACACCCTCTCCGAGCCCGGCGGTCGCCAGCCGCCGGGTCTCTCACACCCCCGGGAGACGTTCGATGAGACGCAGAATCCTACCCATCGGGGCCGCGGTCGCCGTGGTCCTCGGCGCCCTGGCGGTGCCGGCCCTGGCCGCGGGCGGTCCCACCGCGGGTTCGTCGCCCGCCGCGCCGGGCGAGGTGGGCGTACCCGTGGATGTCGTGGCGCGGGACCTGAAGATCAGCGTGACCGACGCGCGGACCCTCCTGGCCCGCGAGGACGCGGGTTCGCGCCTGAACCTGAGCCTGCGCAAGGGCTTGGGCGGCGCCTACGCGGGTGCCTGGCTGGACAAGGGCACGCTGACGGTGGCCGTGACCGACGCCGCCGCGGCGGCTCGGGTACGCGCGGCCGGTGCGACCGCCAGCGTGGTGAAACACTCCGAAGCCAGGCTGGATGCGGCGAAGTCCACATTGGATGGCCGGGCGGTGCCGCGCGGCGTGCCGGGCTGGTACGTCGACCCGCGGGCGAACGCCGTCATCGTGCTGGCCAACCCGGGGTCGGAAGCGGCCGCCCGGACCTTCGCCCGCGGCGTGAGCGGTGTGGTGGTACGGACATCCGGCGAGGTGCCCCGGACGCTCATCGACGTCATCGGCGGCAACGCCTACTTCATCGGCAGCGGGACCCGGTGCTCGGTCGGCTTCTCGGTCACCGGCGGCTTCGTGTCGGCCGGCCACTGCGGTACGACCGGCGCGACCACCTCGCAGCCGAGCGGCTCCTTCGCCGGATCGAGCTTCCCCGGCAACGACTACTCGTTCGTCCGGGTCAGCGCCGGTAACACCCCGCGCGGTCTGGTGAACAACTACGCGGGCGGCACGGTGACCGTCGCCGGCTCCACGGACGCGGCGGTCGGTGCGACGGTGTGCCGCTCCGGGTCCACGACCGGCTGGCACTGCGGAACCATCCAGGCTCGCAACGCCTCGGTCACGTACCCGCAGGGCACGGTCACGGGTCTGATCCGCACCAATGTCTGCGCCGAACCCGGCGACTCGGGCGGTTCGCTGCTCGCCGGCAGCCAGGCGCAGGGCGTCACCTCCGGCGGTTCGGGCAACTGCTCCTCCGGTGGTACGACGTTCTTCCAGCCGGTCAACGAGATCCTGGGCGCCTTCGGGCTGACCCTCGTCACGGGCGGTGGAACCCCGCCGCCGTCGAGCCCGCCCCCGGGCGGCGGCGACTGCACCGGCTTCCAGAACACCTACACCAACACCCTGGCCAGCGGCGGCCAGCGGGCCGAACCGAACGGCTCCTACTACCAGTCGTTCACGTCCGGTACGCACCGCGCCTGCCTGGCCGGGCCGTCGGGCACCGACTTCGACCTGTACCTGCAGAAGTGGAACGGGTCTTCGTGGGTGACCGTCGCCAGCGGTACCACACCATCCAATGTAGACAACGTGTCCTACTCCGGTACCGCCGGCTATTACCGTTACATCGTCCACGCGTACGCCGGCTCCGGCACGTACACGCTCGGGGTCAACCGCCCGGCGTGAGGCCGCGTACCTCACGAGTTCGGGGCGGCCCCGCCTCCTGGGGCCGTCCCAGCGGGGACGGTCGCCAGGGCCGCCCCGCCCGGGGCCGCTCGCTCAGGCGGCCCCATTGGGGGCGTAACGCTGGGACGCCCCCGACCTGGGGAGATCACGATCATGGTCCTGAATGCGGCGCGGACATGTGGATCATGGTCGTGATCTCCCGCTGGGCGTATTAGGCGAAGCCGTAGACCGGGATGATGGCGCCGTTGACCGGCCAGCCGTCGGGGCCGCACAGGAACGCGATCACCTTCGCGACCGCGTCGACGGGCACGGCCTTCACCATCGCGCCGGAAGGCATGTTCGCTCGGTTCGCGGGCGTGTCCAGCAGCGCCGGCAACACCGCGTTCACCCGGACCCGGGACTCCTTGAACTGCTCGGACAGCAGGCTGGTCAGCCGCACTATGGCGCCCTTGGACAGCGAGTACGCGATCGGATCGGTGCCGGTCAGCGCCGACCGCGAGCCCACGTTGACGATCGCGCCGCCGGCCGCGGTCAGCCTCGGTGCGGCCGCCTGGCACGACCACAGAGCCGTCGAGACGTTGATGTGGATCTGCCCGGCCAGGTTGTCCTCGTCGATCGCACCGATGTCGCCCGGCGCCCAGCCGCCCGCGACGTTCACCAGCGCCCCGGCCCGGCCCAGCTGGTCCACCCGCGCCCAGGCTTCGTGGACGGCCGCGCGGTCCGTGAGGTCAACTTCCATCGGGTGTACGCCGTCATCGCCGGCCTCGTTGGCCACCCGGTCCAGCGCGGCCACGGTCCATCCCTGCGCCCGCAGCGCGGCCACGACGGCCTGGCCCAGCGCGCCCTGCGCACCTGTCACGACGGCGAGTTCGGTCACCCCGAGACTCTACCGCCCTCCGCCGGAGACCCCGCGCAGGATCGGGACCGCCGGCGTAGGTTCGCCGGATCGACATCGTCGCCGCGGTGATCACTGATGCAGGCGGGCGCCTTTGAGGATGTCGGAGTTGGTCGCCGCGAGCCCGCTGACGAGGAACGCCGTGACGTTGAGCCGTTGCCAGGAGGCCAGGTCGTCGCGGAGCAGCACCGCGATCTTCGTGTCGAACATGCACACCAGGCTGCATCCGGCCACCTCACCCGGTCTTGTACGTTCTTCAATGGAGTCGGTACGCGCGTGGCGGCCGGCGGCCGAAGTGGCAGCGGTGGTCGGGTTCCACGACCAGCCGCACATGATCCGCCATTTCCGACGGCACCTCGGCGTCACGCCGTCCCACTGGGCCCGCGGCCCCGCCGCCCCTCATGATCTAGCCCGGCGCCCGACGGTCGCGAAGGGAGAGCTGTGATCGACACTGCGGCGCTGGCGCGCCGATTCGTCACCGACGTGTGGAACGGCGAACGGCCGGAATCGGCGTACGAGCTGGTGGCCGACGCCGAGGGGACGCTGGCCTGGCACGCCGACCGGCGTACGTCCTTTCCGGACGTGCACTACGAAATCGTCGACCTCGTGGCCGGCGAACGATCGGCCGCGATCCGCTGGCACGCCACCGGTACGCAGCATGGCCAGTTCGGGCCGGTGCCGCCGACGGGCCGGGCCGTCGATTACCACGGCGCCACATTCCTGACCTTCGACGACAACGGCGTGATCGTGACCGTGTGGAGCGTCAACGAGCTGTTCCAAGTGCTGCAACAGCTCGGCGTCCAGACGATCCCGCCCCAGCCGGAGTGAGGGCGCCGCCGGGATCGGGTCAGCCGTCGCGGGTCAAGCGGCGCCAGGCGAGTTCGGCCAGCAGGCGGGCGCCGTCGGGGACGAGCGTGTCGTCATAGCGGGCCTCGGCGGCGTGGTTCAGCGGCGCGGTGCGGTAATCCAGCTCCGGCGGGCACGCGCCGACGTTCAGATACGCACCGGGTACGCGCTCCAGCACGAACGACATGTCCTCGGCGCCCGGCTCGGGCACCTTCATCCAGCCGAACCGATCCTCGCCGAACAGGTCGCGTACCGTGTCCGCGGCGAAGTCGACCTCGCGGTCGTCGTTGACGGTGACCGGGTAGCCCTCGACGTATTGCGCTTCGGCCGTCAAGCCGTGTGCGGCCGCGATTCCCTGCACGACGTCGGCGATCCCAGTGCGTACGCGTTCCCGCGTGGCGAGGGAGAACGACCGCAGCGTGGCCGAGAAGCTGGCCGACGACGGGATCACGTTCTCGACCGTGCCGGCGGCGAACTTGCCGACGGTGATGACGGCCGGGTCGAAGACGTCGATCGCCCGCGTCACGAACGTCTGCAACGCCAGCACCATTTCGCAGGCGGCCGGGATCGGGTCCTTCGCGTGCTGCGGCATCGAACCGTGCCCGCCCTGGCCGACGACGGTCACGTGGAGCGTGTCGGCCGCTGCGAACATGGTTCCCTTGCGAGTGACGAACTGGCCGTAGGGGTCCAGCGCCGACGTCACGTGGAGGGCGTACGCCGCGACCGGCAGCTCGCCGCTGGCCGCCAGCAGACCCTCGTCGATCATCGGCTTGACCCCGCCCGGCCCCTCCTCGGCGGGCTGGAACATGAAGACCACCGACCCCGGCAGCTCCCCGCGTACGCCCGACAGCAGGTGCGCGGCGCCGGCGAGGAACGCAACGTGCATGTCGTGGCCGCAGGCGTGCATGACGCCGTCGATCTCGGAGGCGTACTCCAGTCCGGTCAGCTCCTGGACGGGCAGCGCATCCATGTCGCCGCGCAGCAACACGGTCGGGCCGGGTCGACCGCCGCGCAGGACGGCCACGACCGAGCTGAGCGACTGGCCGGTCGTGATCTCCAGGGGCAGCCCCGACAGCGCCTCCAGCACGGCGGCTTGGGTCTTGGGCAGGTGCAGGCCGATCTCGGGCTGGCGGTGCACCCGGCGGCGCAGGTCGACGAGCTTGTCACGGAGGGCTTCGGCGGCTTCGGCGAAGGGCGTGGTCGGGGACATGCTGGCAGGCTACCCAAGCCCACCGCACGGGCGCGAGGGCGGCGATGCCAAGAGTTCGCCCGCGGTTCGCAGCGCGACGGCTCGGGAGGTGATCCCGGCGCAAATGGGGAACGATGGTGCCATGACCTACGTCAGCTCCGGCGAGTTCACCCGCGACCAGAACTACATCGCGACCCGCATCACCGCCGACGGGCGCGACGGCTTCCCGGTCGAGCCCGGCCGCTTCCGGCTGGTGGTCAGCCGGGCCTGCCCGTGGGCGAGCCGGGCGGTGATCGTACGCCGGCTGCTGGGGCTGGAAGCCGCGCTGTCGATGGGCATCGCCGGCCCGACGCACGACAAGCGCAGCTGGACGTTCGATCTGGACCCCGGCGGCCGCGATCCGGTGCTCGGGATCGAGCGGTTGCAGGAGGCGTACTTCAACCGGTTCCCGGCGTACAAGCGGGGCATCACCGTGCCGGCGCTGGTCGACGTCCTCACCGGCAAGGTCGTCACCAACGACTACGCGCAGATCACGCTCGACCTTTCGACGCAGTGGCGGGACTATCACCGGCCGGGGGCGCCCGACCTGTATCCCGAAGCGCTGCGGACCGAGATCGACGCGATCAACCAGGTCGTCTACGAAGACGTCAACAACGGTGTCTACCAGTGCGGGTTCGCCGGATCGCAGCAGGCGTACGAGGACGCGTATCACCGGCTGTTCGCCCGGCTCGACGAGCTGTCCGGGCGCCTGTCCGGCCAGCGGTACCTGGTCGGCGACACCATCACCGAGGCGGACATCCGGCTGTTCACCACGCTCGTGCGGTTCGACGCGGTCTACCACGGGCACTTCAAGTGCAATCGGCACAAGCTCGCGGAGATGCCGGTGCTGTGGGCGTACGCACGGGATCTGTTCAGCACACCGGGCTTTGGCGACACCGTCGACTTCGGCCAGATCAAGCAGCACTACTACCTGGTGCACAAGGACATCAACCCCACCGGCATCATTCCGGTGGGGCCGGATCCGTCGGGCTGGCTCGAACCGAGTGGCCGGGAACGGCTGGGCGGCCGGCCGTTCGGCGGCGGTACGCCACCCGGCCCGCCATCGGCCGCCGAAGCCGTTCCCGGGCTGTGAGTCAGGCGCGGCTGCGCGTACGCCGACGCGGACGCCGGTCGTCATGCGCGATGGCCGTACGCGTGAGAGCGGTCGCCAGGGCGATCCCGATCACCGCGAACAGCAGCTGTACGCCCAGCTCGGCCCAGCTCCACGTCCAGTGCCAGCCGACCGCCTCCCAGTCGAAGCGGGCCGGTGCGTTGTCCTCGATGCCGAGGGAACGCGCGGCCCAGGTGCCCAGCAGCGCGGCGCCCACGCCGACGGCGACGGTGGCGATCACGCCGATGTTCTGCCGCCCGGGCAGGATCAGCCGGCCGAGGGTGCCGACGACGATGCCGATGAGGATGGCGCTGAGGATTCCATGAGCGGTCATGGCGCCGTGTTTACCCGCCGGCGCGCGATTCCAACCGCACGCGCGTTCCAGAGGGCACCGTTTGCTGTGGACACGAGCGGGGAAATCACGCGGCCATGGCCATCATCTTCCGGAAAATGCAGAGGTTCGGCCCGTTGCGGTTCCACTTCACCAAGAACGGGCTGTCGTCCTGGGGCCTGAAGATCGGCCGCTGGTCGTGGAACTCCAAGACCCGCGCCCACCGCGTCGACCTGCCTGGCCCGGTGTCCTGGAAGCAGGACAAGTCCTGACCGCCGACGGGCGCCCCGGCCGCGGGGCGCTCTTTCATCGCGTCACCGCGTCTCATCGCAGCGGCAGCTTGATGATCTCCTCGTGGTCGTGGAACTCGCCGGTACGCACGAATCCCAGCCCCTCGTAGAAGCCCATCGGCGAGTCGGTCATGTCGCCGTAGGTGGCCACCGAGCTGACCAGTTCCTGCGCGTCGGGGAAGGTCCTCAGGCGCGCCACGACGAGGGTCATCGCCTGGCGGGCGTACCCGTTGCCCTGGTGCTTTTGGTCGACGAGCAGCCGCCACAGGTAGTACGGCCAGGGACCCGCGGGGTCGTGCTCGGCCAGCATCACCAGACCCACGGGCTCCTCGCCGGCGTAGATGGCCCGCAGCCACGGCGGCGGGGTGTGCGCGGCCGCCTCCATCAGGGTGTTCGCGGCGCTGTCCACAAAGCGCTGCTGCGCGGGTGACACGCGCAGCGCCGCCACCGCTTCATGATTGGCTTCGTCGACAGCCCGCAGCGATACATTCGCCATCGTGCCATGAAATCATGCTTTCCTGCGGCCGTCGGCCCCGCTACCGTGCATCCAACCGAGCTATGTGGACGGGAGACGGCGTGGACCTGTTGGCGCAACGGCTGGAGGCCGCGGGCTACTGCGTCGGATCGCTGGCGCCGGCCGGCGGTGGCGTGATCGCCCGTGCGGCGCTGGTGCGGCTGAGCGACGGCTCGGCGGTCTTCGCGAAGACGATCGATCCGGTCGTCGACGGCCTCTTCGAGGTCGAGGTGTCCGGCCTGCGGTCGCTGCGCCACCTCGGCCGGGCGGCCACGCCGGACGTCCTGCACGTCGGTGCCGAGCTGCTGCTCCTGTCGCCGCTGCAGCCGCCGCCGGCCACACCGCAGTTCTGGGACCGGCTCGGCCACATGGTCGCCGAACTGCACACGTCGTGCATGGGCGGCGGCTTCGGCTGGCACCGCGACGGCTGGCTCGGCCGCCTGGCCCAGGTCAACGCCTGGGAATCCGACGGGTACGCCTTCTTCGCCGAGCACCGCGTCCTGCGGTGGCTGCGGGAACCGCTGGTGCAGGCGGCGTTCGACCGCGACGAGCGGCTGGCCCTGCAACGGCTGTGCGCGGCGCTGCCCGAGATCGTCCCGTACCAGCCGGCGGTGCTGACCCACGGCGACCTATGGTGCGGCAACGTGCTCGCCGACGCCGCGGGCCAGCCGATGCTCATCGATCCGGCCGTGTCCTACATGTGGTCGGAGATCGATCTGAGCATGTTCTGGTGCTCACCCCGGCCGGCCGGCTCCGACCGCTTCTTCGCCGCGTACGCCGACTACGCGCCGCTGCGCGATGGCTGGCGCGACCGGATGGAGCTGCTGCACCTGCGGGAGCTGCTCAGCATCATCGCGCACGGCGACGACGACTGGGGCGCCGCGCAGATGGTACGCAAGCTGACCGCACCCTTCGCGGTCCGCCATCCGTGAGCGCTACTCGCCGGCCGGATCCCAGTGATCCCAGGCCAGCGTGTCGCGCCAGCCGCCCTCGTCGGCGGACCAGCCGACCACGATGTCGGCGGCTTCGGCCGGCTTGACGCCCCGGGTCCGAAAGTGCGAATGGGGTCCGCCCTCGCGGAACTCGATGTCGTAGGACCCGTCGTCGTTGAGGTAGACCTGCACGTAGTGCTGCCAGAGGCTGGTCCGGTCGTGCCGCTCCACGATCAGGAAGCGGTTGTCCGGCGTACGGCCGAGAACCAGTTCGCGGATCTTCTCCGGCTCCGGGTCGTCCCAGGAGTCGCCGGAGGCCTCCGTCGCGCGCAGTGTCGGCAGCTTCATGCCCACGACCGTAGCGGCCACCACCGACACCCCGCACGCGGCCGCCCCACCCGCGCGATGATCCCGCGGGGTCGTGGAAGTCACACGCCTGGGTCTCGGCTCCGCCCCACCACGCGGCACCATAGATACGTGGAACGTGAGCTGGACACGCTGGCGACGCTGATGGACAGCGGCGGGGTGGCGGTTCTGAGTGGCGCGGGGCTGTCCACCGAATCGGGCATTCCAGACTATCGGGGACCAAGCGGCGTGGTCCGCCGGCACACCCCGATGACCTACCAGACCTTCGTCGGCGACCCGGCCGCCCGCCGCCGCTACTGGGCCCGCAGTCACGTCGGCTGGCGTGGGATCGCCCGCGCCGAACCGAACGCCGGGCACCTCGCCGTCGCAGCTCTGGAAGAGGCCGGTCTGGTCGACGGCATCGTCACGCAGAACGTCGACGGCCTGCACCAGGCCGCCGGCGCGGCCGCGGTGATCGAGCTGCACGGCTCGCTCGACCAAGTGGTCTGCCTCGACTGCGGTACGCCCAGCTCCCGCGACCGGCTCGACGAGCGCCTGCGGCTGGCCAACCCGGCGTTCGACCCCCACGTGCTCGCCGTCAATCCGGACGGCGACGTCGACCTCGACGACCGCCGGCTGCAAGACTTCCAGGTCGTCGACTGCGCGACGTGCATCGGCGGGATGCTCAAGCCCGATGTCGTGTTCTTCGGCGAGAGCGTGCCCGTGGATCGCGTACGGCGGTCCTATGAGGTGGTCGAGCGCGCACGCCTGGTGCTGGTGCTCGGTTCGTCACTGACCGTGATGTCCGGCCGCCGGTTTGTGCTGCGGGCGGCAAAGCTGGGTATCCCGGTCGCGATCGTCAACCAGGGCACTACACGCGGAGATGGCTATGCGGCGCTGACCATCGATGCGCCACTTGGTACGGTTCTGCCCGCCCTGGTGGACAAGCTGGCGGCAGCTCGGGCCTGAGGAGCGTTTGCGTGACGGATGCGCGGTTGAGGGACTTTCTCGTGGCGTACCTCGGCGACTGGCCGGACAAGGACCGGCTGACCGTCGTCGGTACGCCCATCCGCCGGCAGCCCGGCTGGGACGGCCGGATCGCCGATGTCGTCGGGGTGTCCGATGACGGCGGTGGCGGTGTCCTGTCGGTGCCGGCCGATGCCGAGGCCGCCGTCCGCGACGTCGTGCGTACGTGGGACGACGTGCGATCCGAGCTGCCGAAGGCGATGGGGCGCCCGACCGCGCGCGTCTACAGTGGAACTTTTCGCTGGACGGCGAAGCCGGCCGACCTGCCCGACGCGGGGGAGTGGGTACCCACCGAGGATCCGCGCGTACCGGAGTGGCTCAAGCCGTTCGGCGGCAAGACTCTCATCGCGTGGGACGACCGGGGCGCGTACGCCGCCGGGGTCGGCATCAAGCGCCACAACGCGGCCGGCCTGGAGATCTCGGTCGGCACCGAGGCGGGCCACCGCGGCAAGGGGCTGGCGTCCCGATTGGTGGCGCAGGCGTCGCGGTGGATCCTGGCGGCCGGGGCGGTCCCGATCTACTTACACGATCCGCAGAACGTGGGTTCGGACAAGACCGCGCTCAAGGCCGGCTTCCGCGACGAAGGCTGGAAGATCATCGGAATGTCGGCCTGAGGACGCCTTAAGACCGCAGGTACGCCAGGACCGCGAGGACCCGCCGGTGGTCGTCGTCGTCCGGCGGCAGGTCGAGCTTGCTGAGAATGCTGCCGATGTGCTTGGCGACGGCCGCATCCGTCACGAACAACGTGCGGGCGATGGCGGCGTTGGACCGCCCTTCGGCCATCAGGCTCAGGACCTCCCGTTCGCGGGGCGTCAGGCGGTCCAGCGGATCGCGGCGCTGGCGCAGCATCTGGCGTACGACCTCCGGATCCACGACCGTGCCGCCGGCGGCGACGCGGGCGACGGCGTCGGCGAACTCGGTCACCTCGCCGACCCGGTCCTTGAGGAGGTAGCCGACGCCACCACCGGTTTCGAGCAGCTCCGCCGCATACGTCTGCTCGACGTACTGGCTCAGCACCAGGACGCTGTACCGCGGCCGCAGGGTCAACGCCGCCCGTAACCCTTCGTCGCTGAAACCGGGCGGCATGCGTACGTCGGTCACGATGACGTCCGGCGCGGGCGACGCGGACCGGACCGCGGTTAGCAGTGCGGGCGCGTCGCTGACCGCGGCGGCGACGGTGTGGCCAAAGCGTTCCAGCAGGCCGACGAGGCCGGCTCGCAACAGTACGGAATCCTCGGCGACGACGACGGTCAGTCCGGGCACGGTATTTCCACGGTGAGAACGGTCGGCCCACCGCTCGGGCTGGTGATCGTCAGGACTCCGTCCACGACGGCCAGCCGGTCGAGCAGCCCGGCCAGTCCGGTGCCCAGCCCGGGATCGGCCCCGCCCCGGCCGTCATCGACGATGCGCAGGCACAGCCGGGGATCGACTTCGGCCAGGCGTGCCCACACCGAAGCCCGCGCCGCGCGGCTGTGCTTGGCCACGTTGGCCAGGGCCTCGGCGATGACGAAGTACGCGGTCGTCTCGACCGGCGCGGGCATCCGCCGCGGCAGGTCGATGTCCACAGTGACCGGTGTCGCCGAGCGGCCCGCGACGTCGCGGACGGCGGCGGCGAGCCCGCGGTCGGTGAGAACCTGCGGATGCACACCGCGGATCAGCTCGCGCAGCTCGGCCAGGGCCAGCCGGGCCTGATCCTGCGCGGCCCGGATCGCGGATGCGCTGGGTGAGCCCGGTGGCAGGTCCAGCTCGGCCAGGCCGAGCGTCATCGTCAGCGCGACGAGCCGTTGCTGGGCACCGTCGTGCAGGTCACGTTCGATCCGGCGCCGCTCGACCTCGTAGGCGTCGACCAGGCGGGCCCGGGACCGGGCCACCTCGCCCAGGCGCTGACCCAGCTCCGCACCGTCGGGGCCGAGCAGGTTGCGGGCCATGGCCGCACGGGCACCGGCCCAGACAGTCACCGGGTACGCCATCGCGAGCACCGAAACCGGCAGCATGAGGATGACCAGCACGACGCCCAGCAGCACCGGTGGTGGTTCGGTAACCATGATCACGGTGACGATCATCGGCACGCCGAACGAGAAGATCAGAACGCCGAGGTCGATCCACCACAGCCCGAACAGTGACACCAGAACGTAGCCGAATTCTCGCCACGTCTGCGGCTCGCGCAGGCGCGTACCGAGCCACGATCGCCAGCCGGCGGAGGCGGGCCGGCGATGCGGATTGCCGACCGGGTCGCGGTCGACCAGCCGCAGCCGCCAGCGCTCGAACCGCGCGATCACCAGTCCGGACAGCGCGACGCAGAGCAGCAGGACCAAGCCGACGACCACGACGGCCAGCATCATGCCGCCGATCACCAACAGCGTCAGGCTGGCGGCGGTGGCCGCACCGACCAGCACACCGGAGAGCAGGTACGCCAGCGAGCGCCACGGCCACGAGGTCATCAGGAACCCGAACGGCCGAGCGGCCAGTGCCTGCCATGCCGTACGCACACCGGCCGGGTTCCTGTTCACGGCTCGACAGTACCGGCGGCTCGCGATGATGACGGTAGAGCTGGCTCTACCGATAGACTCCACCACGCGTCAATGTCGGCCGCCTAAGCCGATGACGGTGTCCTCATGCGTACCGTTGAACTTGTTCGGCGAGCGTATCCACGACTTCGGCGAAACGGGCGCACAGCAAGGCGACATACAGGTTGGCCAGCAGGACCTCCTCGTCGTCCACATCACCGAACTGCAGCGCCTCATAGCACCCGGCAACCTGTGGGTGGGCGAGGTTCAGCCACGTCTCGGACCCCACCCGCCAGGCCCGCTTGCCGGGCAGGCTGGAGATCTCGACGAACTTGACATGCATCCCCTTGCCCTCGGAAAGGCCGACTGGGCGAGGGCGAGAATGCAGCGTGCCCTCCAGCGGTCGTTGCTTGGTCAGGTCGACCACGGCAATGCCGTAGGCTCTGAAGTAGGTGTCGAGAACGGTGGCCTCGCGGACGTCAAGTTCCTCTTTGGAGCGTTCGGCGTTGATCACAACGGCCCCCCGTTGAACCAGCAAGCCGGCTTGCAGCGTGACGATGTCGTCCTCTTTGTGGTACAGGGTCTTGCCGTCGAATGACGTGAGCTCTTTGACGACGTTTCCTTCGGGATAGGCAAGGTAGACCGCAGGCGGTTTACGTGCGCGAATATCGGCCAGGGAGGATGAACCGGCGGGCGCAAGCGAGACGGTATAGGCATCCAGTCCGGCCAGGACCTGAGCGCGGGCGTTGCCCGTACTAGCCATGAACAGTCGCGTGATCAAAATGGCGGCGCGGTAACGTGCCTGCTTTCGCCTGGTCAGCCGGGCAAGGGTGGCGACGACGGCCGATGCGCAGGCGGCGATCTCCAGCTTCTTGCGAGCCAGCCTTTCGTCCTGGACGACCTTGTCCCGCGATACGGACAGCTTGACGGTCTGTGCCGTGAAGTTGATCAACCCGTTCCAGCCCGCCAGCATGTCGCCGAGCCAGTCGTTCGACGGTTCCGTGCCGACATAGATGCCGTCGCTGAGGATCACGGTGGTGCCGGCGCTACGCACTTCGGCGTTGGTCAACGGCGGAGATTCGTCGTCGCTTGAGCCTGGCTTGCCCGCGTACCAGATCCAACCGTGAAAACCGTCGCCGGCGATCGGGGTGGTGGCGTATCCACGCGGGTTGACCGGCTCGAGGGCGTCGCCGTGCGCGGCCGCCAGCGCCATGACACTCGCACGGTCGGCCTCGACGGTGTGTGCCTGCCAGGTCTGGACGACTATCGACAGCCGGGCTTGAGTCACCAGCCGGCAGTAATGACTGACGCTCACTCGTGGATCGATCTTTCCGCGGTACTCCGGCTTCAGCTCGACCAGGATGCTGGTGCCCTCGTGCTCGCCGGCGTGTGCCGACGCCTTGATGCGTTCGGCCAGTCCGGTGATCTCAAGGCGTACGCCGCCGGCGGACCGCTTCTTGGTGGTCACGACAACGCGTTCGGCGACCTTGAGGCAGGACAGCAGCCCGATGCCGAACGTCGCGATCAAGCTCTTGCGGGTGGTCTCGGACAGCAGGTCGAGTGTCGCGTCGTGATTGGCGACGCTTCCTCCGATCAGCAGAATCGTGTCTTCCACATCGCTGATGTCCATCCCGCATCCGTTGTCGTCGACGCGGACGGCGCGGGTCGACCCGGGTCGGTCCTGGTACGCCGTCACGTTGATCATCGGTTCGTACGGTGTGGCGGCCCGACTGGCCAGCGCAGCATTGATGTACGAGGCGTCCAGGCTGTTCTGGATCAGCTCTCGGATGAATACGTCGTCTCGTTCGTACACGCCCGATATGAGCACACCGAGGATGGCCTGAGCGTCCGCCCTGAATGTCAGCTCCTGCTGAAGGCGCGACGAAAGCCGCTTGATATCCACGACGACGTCGTCAATGGTCGCGAGCTTGGACCGGAAGTACGGCACGACCGTTTCAAGCTGGTTCTTGATGGCTGCGGCGTACTGCCGCACCGCGTCCTCGCCTTCATCAGAGAACGCGATGGCGCTGACTTCGATGTTGGATCCGGTACGCGTGATCCCACCGATCTGCATATGACGCCGCCAATGCGCAACGCTGTCGGGATCGAGGTTGAGGTAGCTGAACACGATGAGCGGTGCACGCGACGTGTCCGCATGGCAGATGTCGGCCAGCGACAAGCAGGCGCCGAGCTTGTGGAGGTCGACGCTTTCCGAACCGATGATCGTCCGAGGGCTGATGTCCGATAGCGTGTCGACGCCGTGCGCCTTGATGATCTCCGAAATGGCGTGGGCCTCGTGATGTGATATCGACAGCAGTTGCTCGTTCTCGATGAGGTAGTCCAGCGGTGCGAACGCATGGTCGCGGCGCGCTCGGCCCTCGTCACCGGCCCGGCGGGGAATCATCAGGGCGTCGTGCAGCACGGTCGCGAATAGCAGGCAGAACAGCTCGGTGCCGTTGAACTTGGCGACGTCGCGGTCGCTGAGGAGCCAGTCATAGTTGCGCTCGACGGCGACGACATGGGATAGGCCGTGGGGCGTGAAAGACAGGTGGGCACCGCCCTGACTGAACTCCAGTAATTTGTGCAGCTCGTTCTCGGCTGCTTTGAACTGCACATACCGCTTGTTGTCGACTCGCTCAAGACGCGCGCGAAGCCTATTTGTCTGGTTCATCCGTTATACCTTCGATGGCCAATATTGCGAGATAGGGCGGTGCCGCGAGGTATCAAGTGCGCAATTTCCGTGCCTTCATTGAACCGTATTCACATCGAGGTTCGCCCGCCGGACGAGTACCAAGCGGGGCGAACGCCATCGCAGGCAACGCACTCCAAGGACCTGCGGCGAGGGCCCCGGCGGCCCGCGCGTACCCGCGCCCGGATGTCACACCGCGGCGGTAGGTTGCGAGGTGACGGATGGGGGACAGCATGACCGACAAGAGCGCGATCGAACCGGTGGTGGACGCCCGGCTGGCCGAGCCGTTCGCCAAGAAGGCCGAGTACCGGGCGGCGATCGAGCGGATCCGGGCGGCGGCGCGGGCGTACTTCGCCGGTGACGAGCTGGTCATGGACGACGGGGACTACGACGCGCTCGTGGCCCGGGTGACCGCTACCGAGCAGGCGCAGCCGTCGTGGCGAGCGGACGACTCGCCGACGGCGGCGGTCGCCGCCGGGATGGCGATCGTCGGCGATGTCGTGCACAGCGAACCGATGCTCAGCCTCGACAACATCTTCAGCGAGGAGGGTCTGCGCACCTGGGCCGGCCGGCTGGAGCGCATCATCGGCCGCCCGGTCGCTCGCTACACGGTCGAACCCAAGATCGACGGGCTGGCGATCGCGGCCACCTACGCCGACGGCAAGCTCGTCCGCGTGGCGACCCGGGGCGACGGCCGGGCCGGTGAGGACGTCACCGCGCAGACGCGGCTGGTGTCGGGGCTGCCGAAGAAGCTGACCGAGCCGATTTCCATCGAGGTACGCGGTGAGGTCTTCATGACCGACGCCGACTTCGAGGTCGCGACCGAGCGCCGGGTGGCCCATGGCGAACCGGCCTTCGCCAACCCGCGCAGTGCGGCCGCGGGATCGCTTCGCGCCCAACGGGTTTACGACGTACCGCTGTCGTTCTTCGCGTACGCCGCCCACGGGCTGCCGGATTGGGCGCACTCCGACGGGCTGGCGTACCTGGCCGGGCTGGGAGTCTCGACGGTGGCGCAGTCGTCGGCCGGGCTGGCCGTCTGCGATGACGTCGACCAGGTCTTCGCGGCCGTCGGCCGGATCGGTGCGACCCGGGGAACGCTCGGATTCGGCGTCGATGGCGCGGTCATCAAGGCCGATCTCGCCGCCGACCGGGCGGCCGCCGGCACGTCGAGCAAGGCACCGCGATGGGGCATCGCGTACAAGTTCCCAGCCGACACGCGGACGACGAAGCTGCTGGGCATCGAGGTGCAGGTGGGCCGGACCGGGGTCATCACACCGGTGGCCGTACTGGAGCCGGTGCAGGTCGGCGGCGTGACCGTCACCTCCGCGACCCTGCACAACTTCGCCGATCTGGTCGTGCGCGACGTACGCGTCGGCGACACCGTCTTCGTCCGCCGGGCCGGCGACGTCATCCCGGAGATCACCGGGGCGAAGATGGACGAGCGCCCGGCCGGCGCCGTGGAGTTCGAGCCGCCCGGCACGTGCCCGCGGTGCGGTGGCGAGATCGACAAGTCGCAGAAGCGGTGGCGGTGCGTCAACGGGCGTACCTGCGGGGCGATGGAGTCGTTGTCCTACTTCACGACGCGGCACGCGATGGACATCGAGGGGCTGGGCCACAAGATCCTCGAAGCGCTGATCGCGAACGGCCTCGTGACCGACCCGGCCGACCTTTACGCGCTGGAGGTGCCGGAGCTGATCAAGCTCGACCGGATGGGGCAGGTGTCGGCGACCAACCTCGTCTCGGCCATCCAGGGGTCGAAGTCCCAGCCGATGTCGCGCGTACTGACCGGGTTGGGCGTACGCATGACCGGGCGGTCGATGTCGCGCCGCCTGGCCCGCCACTTCGGGACGATGGACGCGCTGCTGGCCGCGGATGTGCCGCAGCTGCAACAGGTTGAGGGCGTGGGACCGGAGCGCGCCGCGATGATCGCCGCCGAGCTGGTCGAGCTGACCCCGCTCATCCAGAAGCTCGCCAAGGCCGGCGTGAACATGGCCGAGCCGCAGGACGCCGTGGCCGAATCGATCGACCGGATGCCGTTGCAGCGCCCCGACGGTACGCCGATGACGGTCGTCGTCACCGGATCCGTGCCGGGCCTGACGCGCGACGAAGGCAACGAAGCGGTCGAGCGCCTCGGCGGCAAGTCCTCCGGATCGGTGTCGAAGAAGACCGACCTAGTCGTCGTCGGTGACGGTGCCGGCTCCAAGGCGGACAAGGCCGTGCAGTTGGGCGTACGCGTAATGCCCGCGGAGCGGTTCGGCGAGCTGGTGGCGGCGTTCGACGCCGGGGACGCGGACGCGGTCGCGAGCCTGAGCGCGCGGTGACGAGGGCGGGGCGCCGGTGCGCAGGGCCGCCACTGCCGCTGACTGTTCCTCGACCGATCGGCCAGCGCCGATGGTGCACGATGTTCACCTGCGGCCCGGACGCCTAACCACCCGGACGCCTAACCACCCGGCCACCCGGACGGCATAGCGCCCGCGCCGCAGGTTCTGGCGTCATTGCTCGAAGTCGGCCAGCGCCCGGATCTCGATCCGCCCGCCGCGCGCCATCGGGTGCGCTCGCGCTACTTCGATCGCCTCTTCGAGGTCGGCGCACTCCAGCAGATCGAACCCGACGATGACCTCCTTGGTCTCGGCGAACGGGCCGTCGGAGACGAGCAGCTTGCCGTCGCGTACGCGCACCGTCGTCGCGGTCGCCACCGGAGCCAGGGCCATCCCCAGCAGCCGTTGCCCGCTGGCGTCGCGCTGGGCCACCCAGTCGTCGATGTCGGGTTCGTTGGTCTTGTCCGGATCGGGCTCCGGGTCGGTGCACACGAACATCAGATACTTCATCGCCACAGTCTCCTCACTGCGATCTGTCCTTCAGATCCCACTTTCGCCATGGCGACGAACGACGCGCCCGCCGATGGACACTTCCGCCCGCCGGACTGTGCATGAAAGTGAAGAGTGGTCAGCCGAGCGACGGTACGCCGGACACAGGCGCGGTGGTGGACCGGATGTCCTCGACGAACCCGGTGGTCCACGGCCGGCGGCCGAGCAGCCGCTTGCGCATCCCGTCGACGTCGGGGGAGGGCGTCGCAGCCTCCTGCGCGGCCTTGTCGAGCGCGTCGACGACACTCTCGATGTCGTACGGGTTGACCAGGATCGCCTCGGGCAGCTCCGCCGCGGTGCCGGTGAACTCGCTGAGCACGACGCGGCCGGTGCCGTCGCCCCGAGCGGCCAGATATTCCTTCGCCGACAGCGTGCTGCCTTCGCCGAGGGGCGTGGCCACGAGGACGTCGGCGGCGAGATAGAGCGCGACGATCTCCGGCCGGTCGAGGTCTCGGTGCAGGTAGTGCACCACCGGCCGGCCGAGTCGCCCGTGGTCGCCGTTGACCTGAGCGACTCGGCGTTCGACGTCCTGGCGCAACTGCTCGTGCCGATCCGTACGCTCAGCGGATGTGGTGGCGAGCAGCAGGACGACGTCGGTCGGGTCGACGCGGCGATCGGTGAGCAGGCGCGAGTACGCGTCGATGCGCCGCAGCAGACCCTGATTGTGGTCGAGGCGGCCGATCGCGAGGAACACCGTCGCCGGGCCGCCGATCTCGGCGCGGATGGCCGCCGCCCGCATGCGTACCAGGGGATCGCCGGCCAAGTGGTGGACGCCGGCCAGGTCGGCGCCGGGGGCGTACACCCCGATCGTGGCCACGCCGGTGCCGAACAGATGGCGGGCGGCCGCGCGCAGATTGTCCGCCGACCGCTGGTCCGGTACGCCGATGCGGTCGGCGCTGAGCAGGCCGGACAGCAACGCCTGCCGGTCGGGCAGGCGCAGGAACAGTTCCACGGGCGGGAAGAGGCTGTGCAGTTGGATGCCGACGCGCAGATCGGGCCGGCGCCGCCGGAGCATTTCGGGCAGCAGTTGCAGGTGATGGTCGTGGATCCAGACGGTGGCGCCGGGGCTGGCCAGGGCGTCCACCTTGGCCGCATAGCGGGCGTTGATGCGCTGGTACGCCTCGCTCCACTCACGACGGATGACGGGGTGATCGACGCCGTGATAGACCGGCGACAATGTCGACGCACAGTAACCGCGTGCGTACTCCTGGATGTCGATCTCGCTCATCGGCACCGGGTGCAGCCAGGCGCTCCCGATCCGGACGGGTTCGTCGATCGGCGCATCCACGCGGCCGACCCAGGCACAGCGGCCCCCGCCGGACCGGGCCATGCTCTCGAACGCGCCCGCGACCCGGTCCCGCCACCGCGCCGACCCCCCGCTGAGTTCGGCCGGCAGCAGCGCGGCGCAAATGACGAGGTCGTATGTGGTGGGCACGGCGTCGTTCATGCTTGTCCCATCCGTTCGAGGGCCCTCATTCTCGGTTTCGGCCATGGCGGTCATTACCCAGTACCATGACGGTTTCACGACAAAGCGCTCTCTTAACGGACGGATCACCGCGCAATCAGGTCCGAGTAGTCACTCGCTGTAAGCGGTCCCGGCGACACCGCGCTGTCCCCCCGCGGCACATCGATCGGCTTGCCCGCGCGGGTGAAGGTCACGCCGATCACGTCGCGGCGCGCGGTCAAGGTGCAAACCACTTGGGCGTACGCCAGAAGCTCGTCGTTGCCACTGCTACCCTCGATCGGCGCGGCCAGGTCGACGGTGGCGTACCCCGATTCCAGGCGTACGCCGGTGACCCGGACGTTGACCAGCGCGCTGGACATGCCGGCGGCGCTCTCGGCCTCGGTCGGCCCGGCGAGCAGGTCGGTGACCAGATCCTCCAAAGAGGACTCGCTCGCGATGTGGCGTATCTGGGCGACGATATGGCCATCCTTGACCAGATACAGCGTTTCGGAGTATGAGCCGGTGGCGGTCGGCAGCGGCGACGGCGACGTGACGCCCTGGAACGGGCCCAGCGGCGGTTCGATCGGCTGGGCCGTCTTCTCCGGCGTGATGCCGCATCCGGCCAGCGCCACAACGCATCCGGTCAGCGCCGCGAGCATGACGAGCGCCATCCGTTTCATGAACCGTCTCCCGTACGTGCGGCGTCGCCAGGCAGTTCGACGCGGAACCGGGCCCCGCCGCCGGGGCGGTCGGTGACGAAGACGCGGCCGCCGTGGGCTGCTGCGTGCCGGGCCACCAGGGCCAGCCCGAGCCCGGTTCCCTCGCTGTCACCGCGGGCGCTGGCCGTACGCCCCCGCACGAACCGGTCGAAGATGGCGTCGCGATCCTGCGGCGGTACGCCCGGCCCGTCGTCGTCGACCTCGACGAAGCGTACGTCGCCGTCGCAGCCGACCCGGACGGCCACGGCACCGCCGCCGTGGCGGTCGGCGTTGTCGAGCAGGTTCGCGATCATCTGCTCGAATCGGCGGCGGTCCACGCGCCAGATTCCCGCGTTCTCCGCAGTCACGGCGCCCGCGGGCAGGCCACGCGAGCGGGCGATCTGGCGTACTAGATCGGCGATCGGCACCGGTGTGAGGTCGGGCGGCTGGTCGCTGCGGGCCAGTTCCAGCAGGTCGGTCACGAGAGTCTCGAACCGGGCGACCTCATCGGCGATGAGCCCGGCCGCCTGCGCCGTACGCTCATCGAGCTTGTCGCGGCGCCGGCCCAGTACGCTCGCCGCCGCGGCCAAGGTCTGCAACGGCGACCGCAGTTCGTGGCTGACGTCGGCGGCGAACCGCCGGTCACGATCCAGCCGCAGGGACAGCTGGTCGACCATCTGGTTGAACGAGATCGTCAGGTTCTCCAGATCGGGCTCGGTGGTCGGGTCGAGCCGGGCGGTCAGGTCGCCGGCTGTGATGTGGCGGGCCGCGTCGGCCACGGAAGCCAACGGCCGCAACGCCCGCCGCGTGGTGTACGCCCCCAGCCCGGCACCGGCCAAAGCCGTGCCGCCGGCCACGAGCGTGAGGACGAGCGCCAGCACCCGCAGCGTGTTGTTCAGCTCCGACAGCGAATCGACCACATAGAACTGCGTATCGTCGGGCAGCGGGATCCCGATCACCACGGCCGGGCCGGAAGCGATGCGTATGCGCTGCGTTCCGGGCTGCCCGCCGCTGACCATCCGCTGCAATTCGACCGGGATCGTCGGGGTGACGTCGTCAGCACCGCGCAGGAACCAGCGCCCGTCGCGGCGCAGCACCGCCCGGCGGCTCCCACCGGTGTCAAGCGCCCGCAGGACGGCGCCGGGCGCATCCGATGCGAGCCCGGACTGGACCACGGTCGCGTCGAAATACGCCGCCCGCACGGCCGATCGTTCACGCCCGGCCAGCAGCGTACGCCGCGTCAGGTCGTAGGAGAGCAGGCCCATGGCGGACGAGATGATCAATGCGCCGAGGGCGAATCCCGCGGTCACCTTCGCCCGTAGCCCCGGCCGTCTCATCGCTGCAGCTTGTACCCGAGGCCGCGGACCGTTACCAGGTGGCGCGGGTTGGCCGGCTCATCCTCGATCTTCTGGCGTAACCGTCCAACGTGGACATCAACCAGCCGCTCGTCGCCAAAGTCGTACTCCCACACCCGTTCCAGCAACTGCTGGCGGGACATCACCATGCCGGGATGCTCGGCCAGCTCGCACAACAGCCGGAACTCGGTACGCGTCAACGCGACCGGGCGGCCGTGCAGGCGTACCTCGCCGGCCAGGGGGCGGACTTCGAGGGCACCGAAGACGAGGGCGGGAATGGCTTTCTCGGCCGTACGCGCCCGCCGCCGCAACGCCCGCAGCCGGGCCGACAGCTCCTTGACGGCGACCGGCTTGACGAGGTAATCGTCGGCGCCCGCCTCCAGCGCCGCGACGATGTCGTGGGTGTCGCTGCGGGCGCTCACTACGACGATCGGCACGTCGTCGTCGCGGCGCAGCTCCCGGATGGCGTCGAAGCCGTCCAGCCCGGGCAGCATCAGGTCGACCAGAATCGTGTCGGCGGGCTCCTGACGCTGGGCCGCCAGGCCGTCCTCGGCGGTGGCCGCCCCGCGTACCTGGTATCCCTCGTCCTCCAAGGCCAGCACCAGCGATAGCCGGATCCGGTCGTCATCCTCGATCACCAGCACGGACGCCACCGCTGCATCATTGCTCACCCCGCGCCCTCCCGACCACCCCGATCCGCCCCTCATGATCCCGGTTGGATCAGGGTCATAACACGGATCTTGGACCAAGATCCGTGCATCATCCCTGATCCAACCGGGATCATGAAGACGGAGTTGTCATGGAACTGTCATGGTCTTGGGGAGGCGCTGCCACATCCGGGGCCAAGTCTGGCTGCCATGACCGCGCCGCGCCCTCACCGCGTACCAGTGGTGGAGGTCGTCATCACCGAGGAGCTGGACCTGTGGGCCATGCCCCGGCTGAGCGCACTGCTCGACGACGCGCTCGGCCTGCAACCCCAGCAGCTGGTGGTGGACCTGGCCCGGTGCCCGTTCATGGACGCGGCGGCCATCGGGCTGCTGCTGGAGACGCATCGGCGCGCCCGCCGCGGCGGCGGCCGGCTGACCCTGCGTTCGCCTTCCGCACGACTGCGGCGTAACCTGCGGCTGGCACGAGCTGACCGGGTCCTGCACGTGACGCCCGACATCCCGGACGAGGAGGATGAGCAGCCATGACCGGACCGATGACCAAGCAGGCGGCGCTCATCCGCGCGGTCGCACTGGTTCCGCACCCGGGCACCGGCCTGCGTACCTGGATGTCCATCGACGCGGTCCTCGCCGAGGACGTGTGGGTCTGCGTGCTGGAGGACCTGCACGCCGTCCATATCGTCGAAGTCGACTGCCACACCGGCGACGTACGCCTCACCGCTTCATACCGGCGCCGCCTGACCGCCGAGGAGATCGAGCGGGCCGCCCGCAGCGGCACGATGGTGACCCGATCCGTGCGCTGCGGCCGCGCCACCACGACGGAGTGGATCGCACCGCGCTGGCTGGCCTGCAAGCACCCCTGAGTAGCGGTTTCGTCACCGGCTTCGCTCGGATAGGTGGGTGTATGTCGATTGGTGTACCGTGCTGCGCATGGCTGACCGGAAGATGGTCGCTCACCTGCTGCGCCGGACGTCCTTCGGGCCGACTCCGGCCGAGATCGACGCGCTCGCCGGGCGTGACTACGCCGAAGCGGTCCGCACCGCCGTAACGCCGTCTACTTTGGACACGGCACCGGTGCTGCCGGCGTACGCCTACACGCAGGACGGCGGGCGTTCCGGTGACGAGACCGCCGATCTGGCGCTGGCGTGGCTGGAGCGCATGGTGCGTACGCCGCACCAGCTGCCCGAGAAGCTGGTTTTCTTCTGGCACGGCCACTGGGCGACGAGCGTGGAGAAGGTCGGCTCGGTGGCGATGATGCGCCAGCAGCTGGAGACGTTCCGGGTCTACGGATCGGGCAACTTCAACCTCTTCGCCAAGGCCATGGTCCGCGACCCGGCCCTGATCCGGTGGCTCGACGGGCAGCGCAACTCGCGGCGTGCGCCCAACGAGAACCTCGCCCGCGAGCTGATGGAGCTGTTCACCCTCGGCATCGGCGCCTACACCGAAGCCGACGTCAAGGCCGCCGCCCGCGCCCTGACCGGGTGGACCGTCAACCGCCAGGACGGCACCTCGGCCTTCATGTCCGATCGCTTCGCCGCCGGCAAGAAGACCGTGCTCGGCGTGACCGCCGCCTTCACCGCCGACTCGCTGGTGGATCATCTGGTACGCCAGCCGGCGCACGCGAAGTTCCTAGCCAGCCGGCTGTGGCACCGATTCGGTTCGGACGAACCGATCCCGCCCGCTACGCAGGACGCGATGGTGATGGCGTACGGCTTCCGCCATGACGTCAGCGAGATGCTGATCGCGATGCTGCGCGACGAGCGTTTCCTGGCGACCGGCGGCACGCTGGTGAAGCAGCCCGTCGAGTGGGCCGTCGGCGCCGTACGCCAGCTCGGCGTGCCGTGGTCGGAGAAGGTGGCCAAGCCACTGCTCAACGGTGTTCGCTCGATGGGGCAGATGCCGCTGCGGCCGCCGAGCGTGGGCGGCTGGCCGTGGGGAGCGGCGTGGCTGACGACGTCCACCCTCCAGGTACGCATGAAGACCGCGGCGATGCTGGCCGGGGCCGTCCCGGACACCGTTGTGAACCAGGTACGCGACGTGGACGCGCTCGGCCACGCCCTTGCGGTGGACGCGTGGACCGAGCGTACGAAGACCGCGCTGAATGCGGCCAAGTCCAAGCCGGAGCGGATGGTCGCGCTCGCCCTCGTCAGCCCCGAGTACGCCGTCCACTGAGGAGCATGTGATGGATACCGTGACCCGGCGCAAATTCCTGGCCGCCTCCGGTGTCGTGGGCGGGACGGCGCTCGCGAGCGGCTCGTTCTTCACGCTGAACGACATCATGGCGACTGCGGATCCGGCCATCGCCGGCCAGGAGAGCAGTCCCGTCGACCACATTCTCGTGCTGCTGACGCTCTACGGCGGCAACGACGGGCTGGCCACGGTGATCCCGTACGCCGACAAGGCGTACCAGGACGCCCGGCCGGGCCTGGCCTACGACGGTACGCAGGTGCTCAAGCTCGACGACAGCACCGGGCTCAACCCGGTCATGCAGGGCTTCAAATCCCTCTACGACCGCAAGCAGCTGGCGATCGTGCGCGGCGTCGGATACCCCAAGCCCGACCACAGCCACTTCCGGTCGATGGACATCTGGCAGACCGCCGACCCGGTGAACCCGGCGAGCACCGGCTGGCTCGGGCGCTGGCTGGACCATGCCGGGCGGGATCCGCGTACGGCGATCTCCATGGAGCCGGTGCTGCCGCCGGTGCTGGCCGGTGCGACCTGCTCCGGCGCGGCCGTCTCGACGACCGGGGTCGCCCTGCCGCGGCCGTTCAAGGGCGCCGACCTCAAGGCGTTCAGCGCGGTGGTGGCCGGCGAACCGCAGTCGCAGGCGCGGGCCGCGGCCTGCTTCGCCGATCTGGCCAGTGTCGACCAGCTCGTCGCCGAGGCGCAGGAGGCGTACGAGGATGCCAATCCGGACGGGGCGACGCGGACCGGTGGCGCGCAGTCGGCCCTGCGATCGCAGCTGGACCTGGTGGCCAAGTGCGTCGAGGCGGGCGTCATGACCCGGGTCTTCTCGGTGTCGCAGGGCGGCTTCGACTTCCACGCCGGTGAGAAGAACGGCCAGGAGACCCAGCTGAAGACCGTCGACTCGGCCGTCTCGGGGTTCCTGGAGCGCTTGTCGCGCAGCGAGCACGGCCGCAAGGTCGTCGTCCTGATCTACTCCGAGTTCGGCCGGCGCGTACGCGCGAACGCATCGGACGGCACCGACCACGGCACCGCCTCCAACGTCATCATCGCGGGCGCCGACATCGCGGGCGGCCGGCTCATCGGCGACCAGCCCAGCCTCAAGAACCTCGACGACGGGGACCTGAAGTTCCACACCGACTTCCGCGACGTGTACGCGGCCGTGCTGGAGGAGGTTCTCGGCGCCGATCCGGAGCCGGTGCTGGGCCGCTGGAAGACGCGCATGCCCCGCCTTCTCACGACGTGATGACGGATGCCCGGCGCTTTTGCAGATAGCGGCGTTCGGCGTCGTTGGTCGCGTGTGCGATCGCATCGTCGTACGCGGTCGCGGCAGCCGCGAAGTCGCCGAGGCGCCGCAGCAGATCGGCCCGGACCGCCGAAGCCAGCGGATGAGCCGAGCCTTGGGGATGGCCGGTGCTGCCGAGCGCGTCGAGCCCCGCCTGCGGCCCGTCCCGCATCCCGACGGCGACGGCCCGGTTCAGCAGAACGGTCGGTGTCGGAGTCGCGGCGATCAGCTCGTCGTAGAGCCGGACGATGCGAGCCCAGTCCGTCTCCGCGGCCGACGGCGCCATGGCGTGCGTGGCCGCGATGAGCGCCTGCACTTGGTACGGCCCGACCCGCTCCCGGCGCAGGGCAGTCTCCACATGGGACAGTCCGGCCGCTATGAGGTCGGCGTTCCACCGCGTCCGGTCCTGCTCCTCCAGCGGGATCAGCTCGCCGTCCGGTCCGATCCGGGCGGCCGACCGCGCATGCGTCAATTCCAGCAACGCCAGCAGCCCCCAGGATTCGGGATCGGGCATCAGGCCGCAGACCATCCGGGTCAGCTCGATCGCCTGGTCGCACAGGTCGGGGCGGAGCAGATCCGGCCCCGCGGTGGCGGCGTACCCCTCGTTGAAGAGCAGGTAAAGCACCGCGCGTACGCCGATGATGCGGTGCGGCAGCAGGTGCGCGGGCGGGACGCGGTAAGGGATGCGCGCGATGGCGATCTTCTGTTTCGCGCGGACCAGGCGCTTGGCCATGGCGGCCTCGCCGACCAGGAACGCTCGTGCGACTTCGGCCACCGACAGCCCGCACAGGGTCCGCAGGGCGAGCGCGATCTGGGACTCCAGCGCGATGGCCGGGTGGCAGCAGGTGAAGATGAGGCGCAGCCGCTCGTCGGCGATGCCGCTGTCGTCGGTCTCCGCCGGCTCCGGCACGAGCGCGGGCAGCTTGGCCGCGGCCACCCGGTCGTGCCGGATCACGTCGATGGCGTGGTTGCGCGCGGTCGTGGTCAGCCAGGCCTGCGGACTGCGGGGTACGCCGTCGCGCCGCCACGTCGACAACGCTTTGGCGAACGCGTGCTGGGCCGAATCCTCGGCGAGATCCCAGTCGCCGGTGACCGCGATGAGATTGGCGACGACCCGGCCCCAATCGGCCCGGAATGCGTCCGCCAGCGCTCGATCAGCGGCTGGGCCGGGTGCGCCGTTCACGATTCCCGGACGGGCCGGATCTCGACCTGCCCGATGGCCGTGGCCGGATGACGGGCGGCGATGTCGATGGCGTCGTCGAGGTCGGCGCACTCGATCAGGGCCAGCCCGCCCACTTGCTCGCGGCCCTCGGCGTACGGGCCATCGGTGAGGAGCACCTGCCCGTCGCGTACGCGCACCGTGGTGGCGTTGGCACTGGGATGCAGACCGGCATGCACCTGGAGTACGCCCCGGCGCTCCAGGTCGTCGAGCCATTCGCCGAACGCCTTCATCCCCGCGTCCGAGGTGACCGCCTCGGCCTCTTCCTCGTCGGCACTGATCAACAGCAGATACCGCATCGCCTTCTCCTTTTCGCCGGCCTGCGGAAGCTAGACGATCGGGCGGCCGGCCCGAGGACATGTCCTGGGGTGCGTTTCTCGCTCGTCTATCCGGCATGAAGACTGTGATCTCGAAAGACGGTACGCCCATCGGGTACGAACGGGCGGGAACCGGGCATCCACTCATCTTCGCGGCGGGGGCGTTCAACGACCACACCACCTGCGCAGGGCTGGCCTCGCTGCTGTCGGGCGCGTACACCGTCGTGAATTATGACCGGCGCGGCCGGGGCGTCAGCGGTGACACGCCGCCTTATGCCATCGATCGGGAGATCGACGATCTGGCCGCGCTGATCGAGGCGGTCGGCGGGTCGGCGGCGATCTTCGGATACTCGTCGGGCGGCATGCTCGGGTTGCAGGCGGCGGTCGACGGCCTGCCCGTCACCGGCCTGGTGCTGTTCGAGCCGCCCTTCACCGTCGACGGTCACCGGCTGCCCGCCGATCTGGCGGCCCGGATGCAGGCGGCGGTCGACGGCGGGCGGCCGGGCGACGCGGTCGCCCTGTTCCAGCTCGAAGCGGTCGGCCTGCCGCCGTCCGTGGTGGACTCGATCCGGGAGTCGCCGATGTTTGCGGGGCTGGCGGCGATGGCGCAGACGGCCGTCTACGACACTCTGATCACCCTCGCGTTCAGCGATCCGACGCCGGGCATGCGGGCCCTCGATGTGCCCGTCCTGGCGCTGCACGGCGCTCAGACCTGGCCGCAACTCGCCGCGGCCGCGGCGCGGATCGGCACTGCGGTTCCGGGTGCGCTCGTGCGAGCGGTCGACGGAGGAGCGAATCACGCCATCCCGGATGCGGCGACGGCCGCCGAGATCCGGGCGTTCCTGGGCTGACATGGCCGGCCGCCGCCGGTGGTGGGCAATGGCCGTGCTGGCGTTGCTGTGTCCGGTCTCGCGGCCCTGCCGGTCACCGTGGCGCTGCTCGCCGCGCGACCGCTCCCGCCCGTCGCGCCCGGAGCGGTGTCGGACCCGGCGAACATGATGGCCTGATCCGAGAAATTGATACATGTCCACTCGTGCATAACTGGGAGGCGCGGAGTATGGTTCGGTGAAACCATAATGCGCGAACTCGCGCCGGGCGAGCAGTTCACGCCATCCGATGAGGAGGCAAGCTGCAGTGCTCGATCGACGAGACTTCCTGAAGGCTGCCGGCGCGACGGTCGTCGGCTCGGCGGTCGCCGCATCCGGTTCCACTCCCGCTGGCGCTGCCCCTGTGGGCGCTGCCGCTGATGGCGCGGCCGTCTTGGCTGAGCCGCCGCAGACGGCGTTCCTCGACGCCAACCCGCGCTGGGTGGTCAAGCCGTTCCCGCTGCACCGCGTATCCATCACCAGCGGCAGCATCTTCGCCGAGAAGCGCAACCGGGTACTGAATTACGCCTCGGCGTACCCCACCGACCGAGTGCTGCACAACTTCCGGGTCACGGCGGGGCTGCCCACGCCGACCGGTTCGTCGCCGCCGGGCGGCTGGGACGACGCCACCGGCAACCTGCGCGGGCACTTCAGCGGTCACCTGCTCACCCTGTTCGCGCAGGCGTACGCCGGCACCGGCTCGACGGTCTACCGGGACAAGGTGAACGTGGTCGTCGCCGAGCTGGCCCGGTGCCAGCAGGCACTCGCCAACAGCGGCCGGTTCAGCCACCCCGGTTTTCTGGCCGCGTACCCGGAGACGCAGTTCGTGCAGCTGGAGTCGTTCGCCACCTACCCGACGGTGTGGGCGCCGTACTACACCTGCCACAAGATCATGCGTGGGCTGCTGGACGCGTACCTGTTGGTGGGCAACACCCAGGCGCTGGACGTGGCGACCAAGATGGGCGACTGGGTCCACTTCCGCCTGTCGCGGCTGTCGCGCACGACGCTCAACCGGATGTGGGCCATCTACATCGCGGGCGAGTACGGCGCCATGAACGAGATCATGGCCGACCTGTACGCCCTGACCGGCCAGGCGCGCTACCTCACCGCGTCGATGTATTTCGACAACCGGCAGGCCCTGTTCGGCGCCAGCGTGGCCAACACCGACACGCTGACCCGGTTGCACGCCAACACCCACGTGCCGCAGTACCTCGGGTACCTGCGAGTCTTCGATCAGAACGGGGTGGCGGAGTACCACACCGCGGCGCTGAACTTCTGGCGCATGGTCGTGCCGCACCGCATGTACGCCCACGGCGGCACCAGCGGCACCTGGCCGGCCGCGACGAACCTGCCGGCCAACACCAACCCCGAGCTGTTCCAGCCGCGCGGCAACATCGCCGGTTCGATCGGCGGCAACGGCGCCGAGACGTGCACCACCTACAACCTGCTGAGGGTCGCGCGGAACCTGTTCTTCCACAATCCGGATCCGGTGTTCATGGAGTACTACGAGCGGGGTCTGGTCAACCACATCCTCGGCTCGCGGCGCGACGCCGACAGCACCAGCAGCCCCAGCGTCACCTACTTCTTCCCGCTGGCGCTGGGCAGCGTACGCTCGTTCGGCAACACCGGCACCTGCTGCGGTGGCACCGGCCTGGAAAACCACACCAAGTACCAGGAGACCATCTACTTCCGTACGCCCGATCACTCCGCGCTCTACGTCAACCTGTACATCGGATCCGTTCTCCAGTGGACGGAGAAGGCCGTCACGGTCACCCAGACCACCGATTTCCCGCGTACGCAGGAAAGCACGCTGACCTTCACCGGCGATGCGACCTTCGATCTGCGCCTGCGGATTCCCCAATGGGCGGCCGGATTCCGGGTGTGGATCAACGGTGCCGAGGTTACCGGCACCAAGACTCCCGGAACGTATCTGGTGCTGAACCGCCAATGGCGTACCGGCGACAGCGTACGCGTCTCCTTCCCGTTCCGTACGCGGACGGAGTCCGCATTGGACAACGCGTCCGTACAGTCCCTGCGGCACGGGCCGCTGCTGCTCGGCGCGGTCAGCACCGCCACGACCCTGCGGAACTTCTCCCTGTACGCCAGCGCCAAACTGGACGGCCGCCTCGCGCTGACGCCGGTGACGGGTTCGGTCAATCAGTTCACCAGCAACGGATTGCGGCTACGGCCGGTGTACCTCGGCGACACCCAGGCCCACCATCTGTACGTGCGGCGCAACGAACCCACGATCGTGTTCGGTACGCGCAACTCCGGCGTACCGAACCGGGTCTCGGGCGGGCAGAGCTTCCTCGACGCGGTGTGGTCGCAGGCCCCGTTCGCCGACCATCCGGCGTTCATGGCGCGCGTACAGCAGGTGAGCACCACCTGGCGCAACAGCGGCCTGCTGAGCCAGTCCGAGCAGACGGCGGTGCTGAACGCCGCCCAGGCGGCCGAGCCCGACCTGCGGCCGTGAACCCGAGATGGAGGTCACCATGCGCAAATTCATGATTTCCGCAGTGGCGCTGGCGTCCGTCGTCGCGGCGGGCATCACCGGTCCCGCACCGGCGTGGGGCGCGGCGGCGGCCATCACCGTGCCGGTGGACGCACCCGAGGCACCCAACCTCGCCGGCCCCGGGCAGCTCGCCGTCACCTTGCTGAGTACCGCCTCGGTCGACGCCAGTCAGATCGACCCGGAAAGCCTTCGCCTCAGGGGTAGCGTCGGGATCGCGCGATGGCCCGGCGGGCAACCGCTGACCGTCGTACGCGACGCGAACTCCGACGGCCGCGCCGACTTGGGCGTCTTCTTCGACAAAGAGGCGATGCGCGCGGGCGGGGCGCTGACCGCGTCCACCACGGGACTGACCCTGACGGGCCGGTTGCCAGATGGCCGCACCGTCAGCGGATCGGACTCCGTGTCCCCGTCGGTCGTCCTCGAAGTCAAATTCGCAGAACATCTCGCGGTACGCGGTTCGGGCAGCGCCCTGCACAGCGCCCGAGGCACCGATCTGGCCGGCGTACGCGCACTGCTGCAACACCACCGCGCCGTCGAGGTCGCCCCGCTGCTGAACGAGCAGACGCTGGCGACACTGTCCCGCGCCGCCACGGCCGCCCAATTGCGGTCCGGGCAGGCGGCCCCGGACATGGCCTCGTGGTACCAGGTCACCTTGCCGGCCGGAGTGGACGTAGACCAGGTCCTCGCCGATCTGTCGGCGTCTTCCGAGGTGGTATCGGCGTACCCGGCGCCGGACGCCGCACCGCCGCCCGTCACCCCGGACTTCACCAGCATGCAGGGCTACCAGCGGCCGGCGCCGCAAGGAGTCGACGCCGACTTCGCCCGCGGCGATTCCCGGTCCCGCGGCACCGGAATGCGCATCGTCGACCTGGAGTACGACTGGAACCCGTTCCACGAAGACATCCAGCTGACCTGGTCGAGCGACCTCGGCGGCACCCAGTTCCCGCGCTATACCGGTTTCGCCGACGAGCACGGTACGGCCGTCTTCGGCGAACTCGTCGCCCGCGCCAACACGTACGGCGTGACCGGTGGCGTACCGAACGCCGCGATGTTCGGCATATCGCCGATCCAGCGCCTGTCCAGCGGCGGCACCAGCTACCGCCCGGCCGCGTCGATGTCGTACCTCGCGACGATCCTCACCCGCGGCGACACGGTCCTCATCGAGCAGCAGACGGTCGGCCCGAACGGCGGCACCCGCTACGTCCCGCTGGAGTGGATCCAGTCGGTGTTCGACGCGACCAAGCTGCTCAACCAGATGGGCGTAGTTGTCGTCGCCACCGGCGGCAACGGCGGCGAGAACCTCGACGCCCCGGCATTCCTCGGCCGCTTCAACCGCTCGGTCCGCGACTCCGGCGCGATCATCGTCGGCGCCGGCTCCAGCACCAGCCACTCCCGCCTGAGCTTCTCCGTGTACGGCTCCCGAGTCGACCTGCAAGGCTGGGGCCAGAACATCACCACGACTGGAAGCAACGGCAATCTCTTCGGCGGTACCGATCCGGCCAACCGCAACATCCGCTACACGCGGTCATTCGGCGGCACCTCCGGCGCCGGCCCGATCGTCACCGGCGCCGTGGTGGCGGTACAGTCCTATCTGAAGGCGACTGGCCGTCCACTATGGACAGCAACGCAGCTGAGCAACCTGTTCAAGTCCACCGGAACGCCGCAGGGCGGCGACACCTCCCAGCGCATCGGCCCGCTGCCCAACATCCGGGCGGCACTCGTCGCCGTCGGACCCGCGGCGGCCTGATCACACCGAGCCCGATGGGAACGGCCCGCTTCTTCGGGGCGGGCCGTTCCGAGATGTTCGGTACGCACGCCGCCAACGCGATCGCCGGGCGGCAAGCATCCTCGCCGGCAATCGTAGAACACGCGTACGACGAAAATCGCGGGCCACGAGGCTGTCCTTGAGCATCGGCCCGGATACCCGTACCGTCACGCATAACTGTAGATGTCTCGATGGATGGTCCGCTGTACTGCCGGACAGACGGGGTGGGTGACGGCTACGGCGAGATCGCCGTCGGCTCGGTGGGCCGGGCGATCCCCGGTCCCCCATGGGAGGCCGCGATGATGCGTAAACACGTCCTGCTGTTGCTGCCCGGCTTCGTCGCCGTGGTACTGGCCGGATCCCTTTCCGCCAGTGCTTCCGGCGTGGATCCGAACAACAGCCCACCCCCACGTGACCTGAAGAGCCAGGTCCTGCAAGGTCAGGCCGCGCACGACCACAACCATGATCGTCCCGAGGAGGTCGCGGCGGAGTCGATCCCGGCGGTCGCGGCGGCGGCCGCGTCGTGTACGGGCGGGATGGCCGGCGGCTACCCCTGTAAGAACATCGACCTGCTGAGCAACCTTCCGCTCGCCTCGATGGGCGGCGGCAGCGGCTCGCAGGGCTGGGGCTGGACCGACCCCTCCAACGGCCGCGAGTACGCCATCGTTGGGCGTACCACGGGGACGTCCTTTGTGGATATCACCGACCCGGTCAACCCGGTGTACCTCGGTAACCTCCCCTCGGCGACCGGCACGTCGAGCTGGCGCGAGCTGGCCGTGCACAACAACCACGCGTACATCGTGTCGGACAACAACGGTGCGCACGGCATGCAGGTCTTCAATCTGACCCGGCTGCGGGGCGTGACCACGCCGCAGACCTTCACCGCCGACGCTCGCGACACCTCGTTCGGCCCGGGGCACACGATCCACATCAACAATGCGACCGGCTTCGTCTACGTCAACGGCAGCAACACGTGCAGCGGTGGGCCGCGCGTGTTCAGCCTGGCCAATCCGGTCAGCCCGTCGTTCGTGGGCTGCATCAGCGCCGACGGGTATACCCATGACTCGCAGGCGGTCGTCTACAACGGCCCGCACACCGCGTTCCAGGGCCACGAGATCCTCGTCGCCAGCAACGAGGACACCGTCACGGTCTGGGACGTGTCGAACAAGTCGGCACCGTCCCAGCTGGCCCGCAAGACGTACGCCGGTGAGGGCTACACCCACCAGGGCCGGTTCACCGAGAACCACCGGTACTTCATCGTCGACGACGAGACCGACGAGACACAGTTCCTGCACAACACGAAGACTTATGTGTGGGACATGGCGAACCTGACCAACCCGGTGCTCATCGGCTTCTTCACGGGCGCGACCCAGGCCACCGACCACAACCAGTTCGTCAAGGGCAACTTCAGTTACCAGGCGAACTACCGGGCCGGGCTGCGGATCGTGGACCTGACCAACATCGCCAACCCGCCGGCGATGACCGAGGTGGCGTACTTCGACGTCGACCCGACCAGCGACGCGCGGGGATTCGCCGGATCATGGCATGTCTACCCGTACTACCCGAGCGGCAACGTGGCCATCTTCAGCATCCAGCGCGGACTGTTCGTGGTGAAGCCGAACCTGACCGGCGGGCCGCCGCAAACGACCGTGTACTCGGACACCTTCGAGACCGCGACCGGCTGGACCACGAACCCCGGCGGCACGGATACGGCCACCACCGGCGCCTGGCAGCGCGGTGACCCGGCCCAGACCACGTCCGGCAGCACGGTGCTGCAGCTGGGTACGACGACGAGCGGCACCAATGACCTGGTCACCGGGGCCGCAGCCGGTGCGAGCGCGGGCGCGAACGACATCGACGGCGGTACGACCACGATCCAGTCCCCGGCGATCGCTCTGCCGTCGACGGGCACGCTGACGCTGGACTTCGCTTGGTATCTGGCGCACCTCAACAACGCCAGCAGTGCCGACTTCCTGCGGGTCAGCGTCGTGCACTCCGGCGGCACCACTCAGGTCTTCCAGCAGCTCGGAGCGGCCACCAACCGCGCCGGCGCCTGGAACACCGCGACGGCGAACCTGACCCCGTACGCGGGGCAGTCCATCCGGATCGTCGTCAGCGCCGCCGACGCCGCGACGGGCAGCCTCGTCGAGGCCGGCATCGACGACGTACGCATCACCCAGAGCTAGAAACATGATCGACCGCCCTCGCGTACACCGCGCGGGGGCGGTCCTTCCTCGCTGGCAGCGAACATGTCCGGCGCGGCGGACCGGATTTGGCGAGAAATGTCGGTGGTGCGGACGACGATGGCGGGCATGACGCACGCAATCGGCCGACCCAGTTGGGTCGATATCGGCACGACCGACGTTACGGCGGCGGTCGCATTCTATGGTGAGCTGTTCGGCTGGGAGTACGAGGACTTCGGCCCGGACGCGGGTGGCTATGGCCAGTTCCGCAAGGACGGCAAGCAGGTGGCCGGCATCGGGCCGGCGACCGACGAGGCCCGCGGCACGTCGTGGGCGGTGTATCTGGCCACCGACGACGCGGCGGCCACGGCCGCGAAGGTGGAGGCGAACGGCGGCCAGACGATCCTGGCGCCGATGGACGTCATGGGCATGGGCTCGATGGCCGTCTTCACCGACCCGGCCGGCGCGTTCTTCTCGGTCTGGCAGGCCGGGCGCCACGTCGGCGCGGAGATGCTCAACGAGCCGGGCAGCCTGGGCTGGGCCGAGCTGTACACGCCGGACGTCGCCGCGATCAAACCGTTCTACGCGGCCGTGTTCGGCCTGGAGTACGAGGAAATGGACATGCGCGGCGAGGAGCCGTACACGATCGTGTCGGCCGGCGGCCAGCAGATCGCCGGGTTCTTCGCTCCGCCTGGCGGCTCGGATATGCCGTCGTACTGGATGCCGTACTTCCGCGTAGAGAACGCCGACGCGGGCGCCGACCACGCCGTGCGGCTCGGCGCCAGCGAGACGCTGCGTACCGACTATCCGAACGGGCGGCTCGCGATCCTGACCGATCCGCAGGGCGGCAGCTTCGGCATCCTCACCTGAGGCCCGTGGGGCCGGACCGAACGTCGCACCGAGCGACACGATGTTCATCAGCAGCGCCGTCAGCGGCACCACGATCGAGCCGGTCATCAGGAACAGCAGCACCAGCATCGCGAGCAGGGCCACGCCGTCCGCGTACGGCAGGCCGGCCTTCAGCTTCTCGGTCAAGTCCAGCAGTACGGCGGCTTCGCCGGTGACCCAGGATCGCTGACCCGGCGGGCGGTTCGCTCGCAGATCGCGTACGAGCTGCTGAGCCGCGGCACCTTGCGCATCGCCGTCGACCTCATGGCGCGTGGTGGTGATCGCGCCGGTCTGCGGATCCTCGGCGACGATTACGACCTGCGGCCGGTCTGCCTGCCCGTAGCGGGTCTGCATCGCCTGCGCTACGCGTACGGCCTCGATCGTGGTCGGCAGGAGCCGCGGCGATGGTGGGGCCAGCCTCACCATGAAGGCGGAGGGGAACGTCATCGCCATAGCCGCTGCGGCTCTCTACGGTGGTGCCATGCGATTGTTGCGGCGGATCTGGCGGTCGACGGTGATGGCCGTCACCGGTCCGGTCTTCGGCGTAGCCGGCTCGGTCGCGGTACTGAACGCGGGCTGGATCGCACCACGCGCGGTAGCGGCGATGGTGTCGAAGTGGTACCGGCGCCGGTACGCCGATCTGATCGGCGTCGCGATCACCGTGCCGGCGCCCGGTGAGCAGATCCTGCAGCAGTTCGCGTTCCACCTGTTGAGCGCGCTGCTGTCGCTGATCGCGTTCGTGGTCGTCGTCGGCAGCTGGGCGTTCTCGTTCGCCGGATTCGGCTGGCTCGCCTTCGGCTGGGCGAGGCCGGGCGATTGGCTGCCCTATGGCGATCCGGTCGCCATGAGCGTTGTTCCGGTGGCCGCGACGCTGCTGCTGGTACTGGGGATCGTGGCCGCCGACCGGTTCACCGCCCTCGAACTGGCGCTGGCTCGGGCGATGCTGGAACCGAACCGCACGGCCGTGCTCACACAGCGCGTGGACGCCCTGACCGAGAGCCGGGCCGACGTGGTGGACGCCGCCGACGCCGAACGGCGGCGCATCGAACGCGACCTGCACGACGGCGCGCAGCAACGGCTGGTGTCGCTGGCGATGAACCTCGGCATGGCCCGCGCCTCGCTCGCCGATGCCGACCCGCGGGCCCTGGAGGCGCTCACCGCCGCTCACGACGAGGCCAAACTCGCTCTCTTCGAACTTCGTGATCTGGTACGCGGCCTGCATCCGGCGGTCCTCGACGACCGGGGGCTCGACGCGGCCCTGTCCGGTATCGCCGCCCGCTCACCGGTGCCCGTACGCGTGAGCGTGACGGTGCCCCGGCGTCCTTCGAGGACGGTCGAGGCGGTGGCGTACTTTGTGGTCGCCGAGGCGCTGGCCAATGTGGCCAAGCACGCCGGTGCTCGATCGGTGGAGGTGAGAGTGTCCACATCAGACGGACGCCTACATCTGATGATCTCCGACGACGGCCGGGGCGGCGCCGATCCGGCCCGCGGCACCGGCCTGCGCGGGCTGGCCCAGCGAGTCGGTTCGGTAGACGGGTCACTGGATGTGTCGAGCCCGCTCGGCGGGCCCACGGTGATCCGGGCGGAGCTGCCATGCGAGTCGTGATCGGCGAGGACTCGGTCCTGCTCCGCGACGGCCTGGTACGCCTGCTGACCGCGAGCGGCTTCGACGTGGTGGCCACCGCTGGCGACGCCGAGGCGTTCCTGCGCTTGGTCTCGCTGCACCGGCCGGACGTGGTGGTGCTGGACGTACGGATGCCGCCGTCGTTCACCGACGAGGGTCTGCGGGCCGCACTCGTGCTGCGCCGCCAGTACCCGGAGATCGCCGTGCTCGTGCTGTCGCAGTACGTCGAGGAGCGCTACGCCTCCGAGCTGCTGTCGGGGCCGCCGAGCAAGGTCGGCTACCTGCTCAAGGACCGCATCGCCGACGTCGGCGACTTCGTCGACGCCCTGCGCCGGGTGGCCGGCGGGGGTACCGCCCTGGATCCGGAGGTGGTGTCGCAGCTTCTGGTACGCCGCCATCGCGATCCGCTGGAACGCCTGACGCCTCGCGAACGCGAGGTGCTCGGTTTGATGGCGGAGGGCCTCTCCAACTCCGCCATCGCGGCCGCGCTCTTCGTGACGGAGAGCGCGGTCGGCAAGCACGTCAACAACATCTTCGCCAAGCTCGATCTCCCCCCGGCCGACAACGACCACCGCCGGGTCCTCGCTGTGCTGCGCTTTCTCGGCTTTGGCAAAGGCTCGCAGAACTTTACGGAGGTCTGACCGCTCATGAAAAGCAATCGCTGGTTGGTGTTCGGCGGCCTGCTGACCGTGCTCGTCGTGCTGTGCGGCGCCTTCGCCGTATGGCGGATCACCGGGTTTCCGGCGGTCAACCGCGAGACGCAGCGGCAGACCTACGACCGCGCGGTCACGAAGATCGTGTTCAGCCACTTGACGAGCAACGACATCACCGTGCACGGCCGGCCCGGCACCACCGGCGTCACCGTGGAACGCCGCCTGCGCTGGAACGGCTCCGCGCCGAGCATCCAGGAGACCTGGGACGGCGATACCCTCACCATCTCCGTCGACTGCCCGAAGTGGGGGATCGGCCGGGAGTGCGGCGTCGACTACTTCCTCGACGTGCCGCCTGCCGTCGCCATCGAGGCGGACGTCAACTCCGGCGACATCACCCTCGACGGGCTCGCGGCCGCGGTCCGGGTGACTACCAGCTCCGGTGATGTGCGCGTACGCGGGCTGACCGGCGAGTCGCTGGACACCCACTCCAACTCCGGCGACGTGACGGTGGACGCGGCGTCGGTCAAGACGCTGACGGTCAAGGCCACGTCGGGCGATGTCAAAGTCACCTTGGCGGCGGCTCCGACCACTGTGGACGCTTCGACGACGTCGGGTGATGTGACGGTCACCGTTCCGCGCAGCGACATGCGGTACAAGGTGCAGATCGCCACCACGTCGGGCGATGTGAGCAGTGACATCGGCAACGATGACAGCGGAACCGGGTCGATCTCGGTCCGGGCCACATCGGGCGACGTACGCCTGCGGCTCGCCTGAGCGCCGCTCCCGATCGCGCCGTCCATGATCCCGTTTAGATCATGGACGGCGGCGCGTGGCGTCCTGGGTGCCGGCTGGAGCGGAACCGATGCACCATGACCGTCATGGTAGGCGGGTTGCGCCCGCGGGTTTGCCCCGTGGTGGTTCGCGGTTGGGCTTGGGGCGCGCAGGGTCGGCTCTCGCGGTCCGGAGGTTCGGCGGAGGTTCGGCGGCGGTTCGGCGGCTCGGCGGGCCGCTTCGTGGTTCGGTGCGGGGGCGCGGTCAGCGCGCCGCGTCGCGCAAAGCGGATCGCGCCTCGCGATAGGCGTCCAGAACGGCCGCAAGCGGCCGCACAACAAGCTCGCGAGCAACCGCGTCAACAGAGCGCCGGAGCCGGGCGGTAGCCCGGCGTCGCGCACGACGAGCGGCAAGGCGTACAAGGATCCGGGCCAGCAGGGCGAGAACCCAGCCAAGAAGCAGCCCACCCAGCAGCAGAGCGGTGGGCACGGGCAGCCGCCCGAGAGACGGCATCGGCGGCTCCGGCAACGCCAGCGCGAACAGCACATAGCGCACCACGAGCCACAGCACCCCAGCGGCCAAAGCCAAAGTGCCGATCCACTGCAGGACTCCGAACACCCGCCACCACCAGCGCTTGGAGGGAACCCCCAGCGGCGTTTGCGCCACCGCTACATCCAACTTGTCCGGCAAATCCGGCAAGGAGGATCGAGCACCCGCGAGGACAGCGGAAGGCCATGGCGCCGGCAAGCCTTCCGAAGCCCGTGTGGCGACGTCGCGTACAGCCAGCCCGACAGCGGCCGAAGCGGCCGGAGAAGCGGGCCCGATAGAGGTAGCGCCAGCGGTCGCCCCGGAAGCCCCGAAGCCGGAGAGAAGGTGCAGCCGGCCGAGTGGATCGGGCCGGAAACGGCGTACCCAGCGGGCGGGCGGCCAGCCGGTGGCCTTGCGGGCCCGGTGCACGTACGCACCCTCCACAGCGGACGCAACGACCGGTACGCCGGCCGCCCGCGCCAGCGCATCGGTCAGCCCCGACTCGCCCGCGAACGACGTGGGAGGAGCGGAAACGTAGGGAGACAACGAGTCCACGACACCGGAGAGATCGGCGCCAAGCCGGTCGACGGCGGCCTTGCGGGTAGCGACCGCTTTCTCCAGAACCGTGGCGAGCGAGGAAAGGCCGGGCGGCCCGGTGGCCGACGTGGTCACCACCGGTACGCCGGCCAGGCCGTCGGCCTCCAGCAGCTCCGACAGGTCGGCCAGGCAAATGGCGAGATCGGGGGAGGACAGCAGATCGACGGCGTTGAGCGCCACCACGGTGACGTCGCGGTGCCGCGCGAACTGCTGTAAATAGGACGCGTGGACCACCTTGTCGGCGTACTTCTGCGGGTGCAGTACCCAGACGATCAGATCCACGACCGCCAGCAACCGGTCCACTTCCGCCCGGTGCAAGGCTTCTACGGAGTCGAAGTCCGGTAGGTCGACCAGCACAAGACCGTCCAACGAGGACGGAGACGACCGGGCGAACCGGTTGTCGATTTTCAGCCAGTCCAGCAGGGGAGCCGCGGATTCGGAGCCCCAGACGCAGGCGTACGCCGATCCCGTGGTGGGCCGGCGTACGCCCACTGGCGACAGCGACAGTCCGGCCAAGCCGTTGAAGATGCTGGACTTCCCGCTGCCGGTAGCGCCGGCCAGGGCGACGACCGTATGGGACAAGGACAGCCCCAGCCGTTCCCCGGCCCGGTCCACAAGCGACGAAGCCGGGGTGACCACCGAACCGAGATGCGGGCGCGCAACGGAAACGAAGCGCCCCAATGCCGAGAGCCGATCGGTCAAGGACGTCACGAGGGACCGCCCACCGGGTCGGCCGTCCGAGCCGCGACCAGGGCCACCGAAGCGGATCGCAGGTGCTCGGCGAGCGACGGGTCGACGCCGGCCGAGGCGAGGACGGCCGAGAAGCGATCCGCCTCGCCGGCCATGAACGCGTGGACCCGGTCCAGCAGGTCGCGCCGGGCCGACTCGGCGAGCTTGCGGACCGCCTGATCCCCGAAGACCGCTTCCAGCAGCTTCTGCCCGGCGACGGTCGTACCGGCACCGACCGCGATCTCGGCTCCCGTCGGGATGAACGCCGTCGCGGCGAACACCGTGATCATTACCGCCAAACCGAGGGCGTTCACGGCGTACGCTCCGACGCGGGCGACGTACAACTTGTTGGCGGATTCGGTGCGGACGAGTTCTAGAACCGCGCGCTGCCAGTCGCGTACCAGTCGATCCAGGCGAGCTTCCACGTCCGGACCGGGACCGGCCGGCGCGGCCAGCGCGGACCCGGCCGGATGGGCCTTCCAGGCCGAGAATGCCTGTTCGGCGGCGTCGGCCGCGGCGCCCTGGATGAAGGTGACCAGGTGTGATTCGAGGGCCACGGCGAGCTGGTCGGCCGGCCGGGGGCGGCCGGTGACCGCGTCGACCACCCGGTCCCGCAGGCGGCTGACGCGGGCCTGCAGACCCCGCATGAACTCGCCGGTACCGACCAGCTCCTGCCACCGGGCCAGAACCTCGCCCCGGAACAGGGAGCCGTCCCGCACACCGATGTCCACATGAGACTCCGCTTCGGCATAGGCGGTGTCGACCGCGGTCTTCAGCGCGGTGACCGCCTCGTCCTGGGCCTGGGCGGCCTGAGCCAGCTGCTCGACCATCGGCACCAGCGCGGCGACCGCACCGTCGACGGTCTGACGCACCACGACCGCGCGAGCCTGCGCGTCGTGCGCCAGCGATGTCAGCCAGTCCCGCAGCCGGGTCAGCACCGGCTCCGGAAGCAAGCCGTCCGACAGCGTCGTTTCCGGGACGACGAACAGCGGCACCCGGTCCAGGCTGTACTCGGCGAGCATCTCGGTGAGGTGCGCGACCACTTCGCGGTCGGCGTCCGCCGGGACACGATTGAGTACCAGCGCGATCGCGGTGCCGCGGCGCCTCGCCTCGTGCAGCAGATCCCACGGCACCGCGTCGGCGTACCGGGTCGCGGTCGTCACGAACAGCCACAGGTCCGCGGCGGCCAGGAGCTTCTCGGCCAGCACGCGGTTGCTCTCCACGACCGAGTCGATGTCCGGGGCGTCCAGCAGCGCCAGGCCCGCGGCCAGCCGGTCCGTCGGCACGATCCGCAGCCCGTCCTCACCCACATCATGGGTACGCCCCAAGCGTGGCAGGAGATGGGCCTGGGTGAACCAGTCGGCGTCGTCGGGGTGGCAGACCAGGACCGGCGAGCGGGTCGTCGGCCGCCGGGCTCCGGCCGGGCTGACCAGGGTGCGGACGAGGCTGTTGACGAGCGTCGATTTTCCGGCGCCGGTCGAGCCGCCGACGACCACCAGCAGCGGCGCGTCGAGCCGGGCCAGCCGCGGAATGAGGTAGTCGTCGAGCTGGGCCAGCGTCGCCTGGGCGAGCTTGTCCGCCTCGGCGGCCGGTGGCACCCGCAGTGGATAGCGCGCACCGGCCAGCACGTCACGCAGCGCCGTGAGCGCCGCGCCGAGCCCGCGCACCGGTGCCGTCATGGGTTCAGTCTGGCTGATGGCTGATCCTTTCCGCGTCCGGTTGGCAACCGCGGGACCGTCGTCCGCGTCTTCACACTGTGCGCTTACCCCGAATCATGGCCCTGGGCATCCTCGGCGCCCTCACAATCTTCGCGGCCGCCTGCACCGGGAGTGCGAACCCGGCCGATACGCCCGGACTCGCCCCCCGCGGCACCGTGTTCACCACGGCCAAACCCACGCGGCAGGATCTGGCGAACAAGGTGAGCCTCGCCGGCAAGGTCACCGTGAACCCCGTGTTCGGCCTGGTCGCCCCGGTCGCCGGCCAGGTGCGCTACGCGGCGGTCTCCCCACCGGCGGGTACGCCCACCAAGCCGACCCGCGTGGCGACCGTGTACGCCAAAGGCAAGGGCCACAAGGTCGAGGTGCCGGCGGGATCGGTCTTCGCCGGCCGGCTGGCCGAAGATCGCTCGACGGTTCCGGCCGGGATGCCGATCGTGTCGGCCCGGCGGGTCGGCTACGGCATCGTCGCGGACATCGACAGCGGCTCGGCGTACAAGATCTCTTCGGCGCTGACCTCGGTGCGGGCGCAGATCCAGGACGGGCCGGGCCCGTTCAGCTGCAAGGTGCTGGGCACGATCGCGGCGCTGCCGGCGGGCACGATCTCGCAGCCGCCGGCACCGGACCCGGCGCCTTCGGCCAGCGCTGCGCCGGTCGTACCGCAGCCGCGCGAGCCGGGCCCGCCGCCGTCGGAGGCGACCGGAATGCGCATCGTGTGCCTGGCCCCGGCGTCGGTGAAGCTCATCAACGGCGCGTCGGTGACGCTGGAGGTCATCACCGCCCAGGCGAGCGGCGCGCTCGTGCTGCCCGTCGAGGCGGTCGCGGGCGGCCAGGGCAAGGGATTGGTCGACGTGGTACGCCCGGACGGCACGAAGGAGACCCGCGAGGTGACGCTGGGCCTGACCGACGGCCGGATGATCGAGATCACGTCGGGCCTGACCGAGCAGGACACCGTCGCATTGCCCGGACCGGACATCCCGCAAGCGCCGCCGGGCCAGGACGGCGGGAAGGGCGATCTGCCCGGCGGCGGCGTGGTGGTGAAGGGGTGATCGAACTCGCCGGCATCAGCAAAACCCTGAAGGGCCAGCAGGAACCGCGGACGGTTCTGTCCGAAGTGGACCTGAACGTGGCGGCGGGCGAGAGCCTGGCCGTGCTCGGCCGCTCCGGCTCGGGCAAGAGTACGCTGCTGAGCCTGATCGGCCTGTTCGACCGGGCCGACGGCGGCACCTACCACCTCGACGGGCGCGACATCACCCGGCTGCCGGAGCGCAAGGCGGCCGCGCTGCGCAGCGCCGACTTCGGTTTCGTGTTCCAGCGCTTCTTCCTCCTCAAACACCTCACCGCCGCGCAGAACGTGGCCATGGCGCTCGTCAACGGGCAGGGCTGGCTGCCGCGGCGGCACCGGCGCGCCCAGGTGATGGCGGCCCTGGACCAGGTCGGCATCGCCCACCTGGCGAAGAACAAGCCCGCGCGGCTGTCCGGCGGGGAGCAGCAGCGCGTGGCGGTCGCGCGGGCGCTCGTCCGGCAGCCGAAGGTGCTCCTGGCCGACGAGCCCACGGGAGCCCTCGACACCGAGACCGGGGACCTGGTCATCGACGTGCTCCACGACGCGACCGCCCGGGGCTGCGTGCTGATCCTCGTGACCCACGACTGGGATCACGCCCGGCGCATGGGGCGCGTACTGCGGCTCGACGGCGGCGCACTGCATCCGATGTCCGAGCGGGATCTGGCGGGGGTGCCCGCATGATGCGGCTGTCCGGCCGGTTCCGGTCCGCGCTGATCATCGGCGGTCAGGGCATCCGGGCCCGCAAGACGCGTACGCTGCTGTCGATCATCAGCTTGTTTCTGGGCGTACTCGCGGTCGTCGTCGTCCAAGCCGGCGCCGAAGCGGCCAACCGGTCGGCGCTGGCCAACATCGAGCTGACCATGGGCAAGGACGGCACGCTCCAGATGTACCTGCCGGTCGGGCCGGACTCGGTTCAGGCCGTACTGGACACCTTCGACGGCCGCACCGACGCCGTCGCGGTATTCGGCAGCCACGCGGTCATCGGCGAACCCGGCGTGGCGCCGATCAACCCCGGCGGATCGCCCTTCGACCAGGCCGGACCGGGCGGCTGGGGTCCGCCGCCGGACAGCTACATGATCTGCGACAAGTCCGGCGTCTGCCACATGGAGAAGCGGCCCGGCGGGGAGCAGCCGCCCACCGGCCAGGCGATCGAGCTGGGCTTGACCGCACTGACCGGCGATGTCCGGCCGTTTCGCCCGTACCGGTTGCAATCGGGACAGTGGCTGGACTTCAGCGGCCCACCCTCGCTGTCGCCGCGCATCGTGGTCAACAAGGAGGCCGCCAAGGGCTTCTCCCAATACCAGGTACCGGCTCAGATGCGAATCGACAACGGCAAGGCCGATGCCACGCCCCGCATCGTCGGCGTCGTCGACGACGGCATGGGGCAGCCGATGGCGTACGTGCGCTCCGACGAGCTGCTCAACTGGGTTCCGGCCGCTACCGTGGCCAACTTCGGCGGCGTACAGGCGCTGCTGAGCCCGGACGCCACCGATGTCGCGCGTACGCTGCGCGCCAAGCTGACGGCGTCCGGTGTGGACGCGGCGTCGATCCGGCCCGAGGTGATCCAGGCCCGCCAGGCGATCGCCGGGGAGCTGGCGCTGTACCGCTGGGTGTTCCTCGGCATCGCCTCGCTCGTCCTGCTGGTGGGCGTGGCCGGCATCCTCAACGTCGGCCTGGCCACCGTGGGCGAGCGCGTCGAGGAGTTCGCCCTGCGCCGAGCCGTGGGTACGCCCCGTTCGCTGCTAGCCGGGATCGTCCTGGCCGAGACCATGCTGACCGGATTGTTCACGGCGGCCGCGGCGATCGGTGTGGCGGCACTGTGCCTGCGCGTCGTGGCGAGTGTCCTCGGTGGACGGTTCGGATTCCTCCAGGGGATGCAGTTCCCGTGGCAGGCCGGGATCGCCGGGATCGTGGCCGGGCTCGTCGCCGGTCTGCTCGGCGGCTTCGTCCCGGCCCTGCGAGCCGCCCGGATCCCGATCGCCACCGTCATGCGAGCCTGACCGTCTCCCCTTCACGAACCGAACCGAGGATCATGAGGCGGTTACAGCACCGTCGAGCGCAGCTGCGGGAAGACCTTGCCGACCTTGCCGAGCAGATACTCGCCGTACGTGCCGGTGAACGCTTGGAGGTCCTGGCCGTCCCAGCGCGGCCGGCCACCGGCGGAAACTCGGGCCCGACCCGGCAGCGGCGGCACCTCGGCGGTGAAGTCCGGGTCGAGGAACAGCGGGAACGACAAGCGGTCCAGGCCGCTGACGTTGCGTACGCGGTGCGGCGTGGAGCGGTAGTAGCCGCCGGTGAGGCGGTCGAGCATGTCGCCGATGTTGCAGACGAAGGTGCCCGGGATCGGCGGCGCGGCGATCCAGCCGTCCGGCCCGTGCACCTGCAAACCGCCCCGATCGTCCTGAGCGAGCAGCGTCAGCAGGCCGTAATCGGTGTGCTCGCCGACGCCCCAGCCGTCGTCCCCCGGCGGCGCGGGCGGGTAGTGAAACACCCGGAACAGTACGGTCGGCTCGGCGGTGTAGCCGGTGGCGAAGTAGTCGGCATCGAGGTCGAGGCTGACCGCTACGGCCCGCAGGACCTGCTGCCCGGCCGCGGTAACGGCGTCCATATAGGACAAGACGGTGTCGCGCAGCTCGGGCACCTGTGCGGGGAACAGATTACGGCCGTGCAGTGGCAGCTTGGCGCGTACGCGCGGATGCCCGCCCGGCAGCTCGGTGCCGAAGTACAAGCCCTCCTTGAGGTCCGGCTGGCCCGACGTCAGCTCCGCGCCCACCGGGAAGAAGCCACGCCAGGCCCGCCCGCCGCGGTCCATCGCGATCTCCATCTTCACCGGCTCGGGCAGAGCGAAGAACTCCCGGCTCGCGCGGTCGAGGTCCCGCACGAGATCATCGGGTACGCCATGCCCGGCGACGTAGAAGAAGCCGGTGGCCCGGCACGCCTCGGCGACCCGATCGGCGGCAGTGCCGAGATCGGCAGACAGATCGACGACCGGCAGTCCCATGCGCCCAGATTACGGGTAGCGGGCGGCGTACAACAGGATCGCAGCACTGACCGCGACGTTGAGCGAGTCGGCGCGGCCGCGCATGGGCACGGCGATCTCCGTGAAGCCGCGACCGAACCACGGCGGTGTGATGCCCTTGCGCTCGTTGCCCACGACCAGGGCGGTACGCCCACCGAACGCGACGCGGTGATAGTCCACAGCGGATGGACCCGGAGTGGCCAGGTGGACCCGGAAGCCGTTGCGGAGCAGCCACGCGATCGCATCCTCGGTGCGGTCGAAGTCGAGCACCGGGATGCGCAGGTTCATGCCCCGGCTGCCGCGGAACACCTTCGGATGGCTCAACCGCGTCCGCCGGTTGGTCATGACCAGGCAGTCCGCGCCGCAGGCGTCCAATGTGCGCAGCAACGTGCCGAGGTTGCCGGGGATCTCGATCCCGTCGGCCACCAGCACGAGGGCGTTGTCGCCGAGGGGCACGGTGTCCGGCTCCCACATCGGCAGCGGAACGAGCGACAGCAGGCCGTCGGGGCGTTCACGCTCGGCGATGCGGGCCAGCACCCGTTCGCTGATCCGGTACGCCGACCGCGCCCGCGCGATGACCTCGCTCGCAATCCGCCCGGCCGAGGGCGAGTACGCCGCCTCCGGGCACCACAGGAAGACCTCGACGGGTACGCCGAGCTCCAGCAGCACCTCATGCGCCCACAGGCCCTCGGCGGCGAGCAGATGATGCCGGTTCGAGCCGGTGTTGGCGACGATGTGGCGCAGCTGTTTGATGCGCGGGTGATGCAACCCGATCTGGGGTGGGGTGTCCATGGCGTCCTCATCGGTGAGCAGCGGGGAATCGCCACCGGCTTCGGCGGGTGGCTGACGGCAACGGCTGACGTCACCTCAAGGACATGGCCCGACGGTAGGACGCGGACGGCCCACACCGCCACGCAATTTCGCTGTCGAGGCGGTGGGCCGTGTGTCATGAACGCACCGATGGCTACCGAGATCCGGACCGAGAGCGTCGCGGCCGGCTACGACAACTCGTCGACCTCATGGCGCGGCTCGCTGGGGTATCGCTCGCCGAGCGGTGGGGCTAGCGGCGGCGATGGTGGCGGGCGCATCGAGCCAGGGGCGCCGGTGAGCGCGGCCGCCGAGACCTCGTCCAGCTCGTGGAGCCCAAGCAGCGCCGCGTCGGGGCGGCAGCCGGGCTGATCGTGCCGAAGACCCGCTTCGGGATCGGCGTACGCAACGCCGTCACGCGGTTCTGCCCAGCGGGCTGTGACGCAGCGCGTACCCATGGGCGGGTACGCGCTGCGCCGGTGATCACTTCTGGTCGAGGTGGGCCAGCGTCACCGCGGCGAACAAGGGTGACATGGCGCTGTTGTAGTGGGTCAGACCGGGCAGGATCGCCAGCGCGTGACCACCCTTGGGCCGGTCCTCGCCCATCCAGCCGGCGTCGCGCTTGCCGCCGTCGAGCTGCCCGAAGAATTCGACGAAATGGCTCGGCGGGGCCATATCGGCGTCGGCCGCCGCGACCAGCGTCGGCACCTGCAGGCCGGCGACGTCCTTGGTGAGGTCGAACTGCGTCTCCATGGCCGCGCCGATCTTGTCCAGCAGCCGCCCGAAGTCCTCCGGCCGCGGTGCGACCCGGTGATACAGCTCGTACATCGGGGTGTCCTTCATGAACTCGGCCGCGGCCGCGCTGACCTGACCCTGCTGTACGCGCATCTCGGGGTAGACGGCGTCGCTGGTCAGGTACGTCGAGCAGATGACGAGCCGGTTGACCTTCTCGGGGTACTTCAGCGCGGTCCGCAGGGCGACGCCGCCGCCGAGCGAGTAGCCGACCAGGTCCGCCTTCTCGAATCCGAGGTGGTCGATCAGGGCCGCGATGTCGTCGGCCATGGCCTGCAGGTCCAGCGGGCGGTCGATGTCGGCGGTGCGGCCGTGCCCCTGCAGGTCGGGGAGGATCACCTGGTGGTGCTCGGCCAGCAGCCCGACGGTCGGCCCGAACATCTCGCCCGAGCCGAGCCCGCCGTGCAGCAGGATCAGCGGCCGGCCGGCGCCGTACGTCTCGTAGTACATGTGCAGGCCGTTCACGTCCGCGTAGCTGCCGTTGCCGGCCGTGTCGCTGGCCCAGCGGTTCTCAGTCATCGTGTGCTCCTCAAGTCTTCTCGTATATGCGGTCTCATCTCCTCAGACGACGGCCGCGGCGCGAATTCATCGGTGCGGCGACGCGAATTTCTCAGCGAGGAACTCCTCCCAGGTACGCCGTCCGCGATCGGCGTCCAGGTTCAGATTCGCACCTTCCCGGTACGCCCGCCCGGCCGCGCCGGGAAGGCGTACGGGCAGCGTCAGGCGGCGCTTGCCGCTGGCTTGAAGGTAGCTGCCGATCAGCTCCTTCATGGGAAGAACACGCGGGCCGGCGAGATCGCGGACCAGTCCGGCGGGCTTGTCCAGCGCCAGGTCCACCAGCCGCGCCGCGACCTCGGCGGCGTCGACCGGTTGCAGCCGCATGCCCAGCACCGCAACGATCGGCGACTTCGCGATCGCCTGGGCGATGTTCAGCACGAAGTCGTGGAACTGCGCCGCTCGCAGCGTCGTGAACGGCAGCCCCGATTCGGCGACGATCTGCTCCGCGGCGTACTTGGCCCGGAAGTAGCCCAGGGGAACCCGGTCCGCGGCGACGACCGAGATGAACACCACGTGGCGGACTCCCGACTGCTGCGCTGCGCGTACAAGTGTGGTCGTGGTTTGTTCGTCGTGCCTGGCGTCACCGGCGAGATGGACCACGGTCTCGACGCCGGCCAGCGCCGCCGCGACGCCCTCGCCGGTGAGCAGATCGCCCGCGACGACGCCCTCGCGCGGGCGGCGGCTGAGGACGCGGACCTCGCGGCCGGCGTCGAGCAGGCGGGGTACGGCGAGCCGGCCGAGCGTGCCCGTGCCGCCCGTGACCAGGATGGGTATCCGCGCTGGCCCGAGGAGATCGCGCCCCTGGCCACGATGGCGGTCGACCGGGTCGGTGCGATCCCCGCAGGGCGCGCCGGTATTACTAGTCATGGCCTCTCCCATGTCGTTTCGCAGGTCTACGGGGATGACCTGCGGCGCGGAAGGAATGTGACAGGGTGCGCAGGACGAGTGGCTGGCGTCACAGTTCGAGGAGCATCGCGGCCGCCTGCGCACGATCGCCTACGTCCATCCACGCGCACGGATTGGCCGGCCGGTTGACGCGCAGCCGCACCGGCCCGGCGCCGGAGTCCAGAACGAGGATCGTGCCGACGAGGTCGTCAACGGGGATGCCCTCGACCAGGATGTTGCGGCGTACCTGGGTCAGGTCGGCGCCCGGCGGCAGCGACTCGCTCGCGATGATCGTTACGGCGGCGTCCCGGTGGGCCGGCCTTCCGGTAGCGGTGCGCCGGGGAGGCCAGCAGCTGAACGATCCTCATGTTGTCATTGTCCGAGGACGCCGCCGGAGTCGAAGAGAACAGCGCGCATCCGGCGAGCTTAGCTACCTTCTCGGTAGCGGAAGAGCAGCCGTTCGACGCCGCGGCTGCTCATGACGCGCTCGCCGTCGTGCTGCCAGCCGTGGCGCCGGTAGAAGGCGATCGCCCGGTCGTTGCCGTCCAGCACCCACAGCCGCCGGTCGGTGATCCCCATCGCCGTCATCGTTTCGTGCGCCGCGATCATGAGATCCGCGGCCACGCCCCGGCCGTGCCAGCGAGGCTCCACGAACAGGTCGTAGACGTACCCCAGGCCCGGCTCCTGGCCCTCACCCACGCACACGAAGCCCACGATCACGTCGCTCGCCGCGACGATCAGCTCGTGGCGGCGCTCCGGCCGGTGCCAGGCATCGATCAGGCTCAGCCTCTCCGGTGGCATCAGTGACGCGTACGCCCACCGCGCGGCGGCCACATAAACGTGGTCGACGCCGGGCAGGTCGTCGTCACGAGCGCTGCGGATGATCACGCGGCGGATCGTACCGGCTGGACAGGGGTGAGGCCACGAGCCATCCCACGCCGAGGACCAGGCCCGCCGCTGCGATCCACAGCGTTGTCCGCGGGCTCGTCTGTTCCGCCAGTACGCCGCCGAGCAGCCCGCCCAGCGGCGGCGTGGCGAAGGCGAGGAAACGGTTGGACGCGTTGACCCGGCCGAGCAGGTCGTCGGGGCAGACGGCCTGCCGGTAGCTCACTTGGCTGATGTTGTAGAGGGTGCTGCCGTAGCCGATGACGAACCAGCCGGCGACGAAGAGCCCGACGGCCCAGCCCTCGGCCGCAAGCGGGGCCAGCACCGCGAACGGCTGCGTGAGCAGGAGACTGAGGACGACCGTACGCGACTGGCCGGCCGCGTCGACCCAGCGCCGGGTGGTGGCCGCGGCGGCCACGCCGCCGACGCCGGCCGCGGCCACCACCAGGCCGGTGGCGTACGCCGGGACGTGCAGGTCGCGGACGAGGAACAGGATCATGACGGCCATGAACATCGACATGAAGAGGTTTCCCGTGGCGGTGCAGAACGCGATGGCCCGCAGCGCCCGGTCGCGCCACACGTAGCCGAATCCGGCCCGGATCTCGGCCACCATGCCGGTGCGCTGGTACTCCGGAAGCGAGTCATCGCCACGCATGAAACGCAGGGTCAGCGCCGATGCCAAATATCCGACAGCACCGGCCAGTACGGCTCCGGCGGCGGTCACGAGACTGACGAGGACACCGCCGACCGTGGAGCCGCCCAGGCCGACCACGGCCGACGTGCCCTGCAAGCGGGTGTTGGCGCTGACGAGCTGCGCCCGCGCCACGACACTGGGCAGGTAGGCCTGCTGAGCGACGTCGAAGAACACCGACGCGAGGCTGATGGCGAGCGCGACCGCAAGAAGGTACGGCCACGTGAGTACGCCCACCCACCACGCGATCGCGATGCTGGCCGCGAGCGCCGCGCGTACGCCGTCCATGCGGGCCATCATGCGGCGCCGGGCGGTCCGGTCGACGATGACACCGGCGGGCAGGCCGACGAGCAGCATCCCGAGGTTCTGCGCCGACGTGAGCAGGCCCATCTGCAACGGCGTGGCCGCCAGCGTGGTCACCGCCAGCAGGGCCGTGGCGATACCGCCGATGCGTACGGCCAGCTGGCTCAGGGTCGTGGCCGTCCACAGCCGACCGAACTCGGTCGTGGGCCGGTTTACCAGGCGACGGGCAGCGCGATCGGGCCGCGCGCGAGTAATCCCTTCTTCCACTGCACCTCCTGCGCCGGTACGGCGAGGCGCAGCCCCGGTAGCTTCGCCAGCAGGCGATCGAAGGCGACCCGCAGCTCCATGCGGGCCAGCGGCGCGCCGAGGCAGTGGTGCATCCCGGCGCCGAACGCCATGTGCAGGTTGTCGGGGCGGTCCAGCCGCAGCTCCTCCGGATCCTCGAAGTACGCCGGATCGCGGTTGGCCGTCTGCGGCGAGACGAGGACGGCGTCGCCGGCCGGTATCACGACGCCGGACAGTTCGACGTCCTCGGTCGCGACGCGGGCGAAGCTGACACCGTGCCCGAGGGCGACGAAGCGCAGCAGCTCCTCGATCGCCGGCAGCAGCAGGCCGGGCTCCGTGCGTACCCGATGCAGGAGACCGGGCCGTTCGAGCAGCGTGTAGGTGAAGTTGGCGATCTGGTTCACGGTGTTCTGGTGGCCCGCGACCAGGAGTGTGCCGGCGATCGTGACCAGTTCGGCGTCGGTGAGCCGGTTGCCCTCGTCGCGGGCCGAGACCAGCGCGCCGAGCAGGTCGTCGCGGGGGTTCTCCCGGCGGTCGTCGATCTGCTCCCACAGGTACTCGGAGAACTCGGTGAGGGCGTGGTCGACCTCCTCGGGCGTGTACGCCGTCGTCGACATGACCACAGTGGACCATTCCCGGAACCGGTCCCGGTCGGCGAACGGTACGCCCAGCAGTTCGCAGATCACCATGACCGGCAGCGGCAGCGCGTACGCCTCCATGAGATCGGCCGGCGGTCCGGATCGGATCATGTCGTCGAGCAGCTCGTCGGCCATCTGCTCGACGCGAGGGGTGATCTCCTCGACGCGCCGGGGTGTGAACGCCTTCGACACCAGGCGGCGTACGCGTGTGTGCTCGGGCGGGTCCATGAGCACCATCGACGCCGCGCCACCGGGTTCGGGGGACAGGCGAGGGATGTCGGCGCCGACCGCGGCCGCTCGGCTGAATCGCGCGTCGGTCATCACGAGCTTCGCGTCGGCGTACCGGGTGATCAGCCAGCCGACGCCGCCGTAGGGCAGCCGGATACGCGACACCGGCTCGGTATCACGCAGGTGGCCGAACGTCGGGTGCAGGTCGAGGGCCTCGGCCGGGCCGAACGGGAAGGCGCGTACCGCCTCGTCGGTTGTCATCGATGTATCTCCCTGCATGAGCTAACCTGGTCTCCTAACGACCGACGGAACGGAGGTGTTTGGCATGCGTCACCTGATCACCGCTGAGTTCAAGGTCAAGCCGGCGAAGCCGGGCAAGCCCCGCAAGTAACCGGATGGGGACCTTCCGGCCGCGCGGGAGGTCCCGCTCGTCTCATCGTAGTTCTCCGATGAATGCCAGTGCCGCCGCGCACTCGTCGGCGTCCACCACCGGGGAATCCACGAGCAGGCAGGTGCCGATCGGCGTGGTGAGGATGTCCCCGCCGGCGCGTTCGATGATCGCCGCCCGGGAGTCGCCGGACGGCTGAGACGACAGCGGCAGCCCGAACGAGAGCCGGTGCATCGGGCGCTCTCCGCTGCGGCGTACGGCCTTCTCCTCTTTGGCGATCGGCTCCAGCGCCGCGGCGATTTCGGTCCACAAGGGCGAAACCGGGACCCAGTCGCCGGCCTGTGTGACCAGTTTCAGCAGCTCGGGTGCGAGGCACAGGGCCTTCGCGTGAGCCGGGATCAGATCCAGCAAGGCCGAGCCGAACCGATCCTCGGTGCCCTGGGCCAGGGCCAGCAGATCCAGCAGATCCTTGAGCCGGAACTTGCGCTGGAACCGCTCCTCGGCGACGGCGAACACCGAGCACAGATCGTCGTCGGCGAGCGGCTCGGCCCGGATCGGTACGCCGTCGAAATTCCCGGCGAACGCGCACGTGGTGACGTCGGCGCCCATCGGTTTGTCGGCGTACGGCTCCTCGGCCGGCCATTTGAGCGCCACACCGTAATGGATCGGCCCGTCCGGCGTGGGCGGGCGCATGACGCTGACGCCCTGCGGCACCGCCTCGAACCGCGTCATCAAGTCCCGTACGCACGCCCACATCGCCTCTTCGCCGGCGGCGGCGAGGTCGACGTCGCCCGACTGGCGCAGCACTCCGGCCGGCAGGTGAGCGGCGATGCGGATTCCTTTGAGGACGGTCACCCGGTGCGAGGCGGCCATCAGCTCGGCGGTCTCGTGCAGGACCTTGACCCGGCGCCGTTCGCGGTCGAGAAGGTCCTGCGCGGCCGGCGTCAGGGGGATGCCTCGGGCCTGCGCGGTCGACAGCCACGTCGGCAGGGCCCTCGCCCGGCGGGCCATGTCGGCTATGCGCCACGGCGGATAACCCGGCGGTACGCCGAGCAGCTCTTCCACTGTCGTCATCGAGATCCGCGCATGCATCCATCAACAATGCCGCACCGATCGGTCGGGATCAACGCCGCCCACCGCCCGCCCGGCTTGTCCCCGGGGGTCGCGGGGTCCACGACGCGGTCAGCGGTTGCAGGCCATCGCGGTGGCCAGGAGATCGCCGAGCCGCTCCAGGTCGGCCGGGCCGGACAGGCGTACCTCGATCCAGTCGCGCCGCGAAGGATCGCGGTGGACCGCCGGATCGCCGGCGTACTGGGCCTTGATCTGAGACCATCCCGCGCCGGTGATGCGCAGATCGATGAGGCCGGGCGCTTCGCGGTGGGCGATCTCGCGGCCGTCGAGCGCAAGCGCCGGCTTGTCGCCGTACCTTGAGCGGCGTTCGACCGCATGGCCGAACGTGTGCATCGCCGCGACGAAGCCCTCCCAGAGCGGATCGGCTGCCATGTCGCGATCGTACGGCCCGCGTTGCATACCGTACGTCCCGTCTTGTTAAGCGCACCCTGCCGGTCGGCGATGGAGCCTATCGGCGCCGTGAGCGCCGTGGCCCAGGCCGCCCGACTCGGGCCGGTGGACGGCCAGATTCGACGGCTGGATATCGTGGGGCATGCCTGATCTTGCCGATCGCCCGCCGCTGCCCACCATGCTGGCCCGTGCGCAGAGCGGCGTGCTGCTGTTCGGGATCACACCTCCGCGCCAGACCGCGGAAGTGGCGCAGATCAAGGAGATCGCCGACGTCACCCTGGCTCGGCTGGCCGACGTGGACCTCGACGGCCTGACGCTGTACGACATCGACGACGAGAGCGACCGCAACCCCGGCGAGCGGCCGTTTCCGTACCTGCCGACGATCGACCCGGCGGTGTTCCTGGCCGAGTATCTCCAGGAATGGCCGCGCCCGGCCGTCGTCTACCGCTGCGTCGGCAAGTACTCCGAGGCCGAGCTGCGCGGGTGGCTGAAGGCGATGGACCCCGAGCGGGTCATGACCGTCTTCGTCGGACCGTCGTCGGGCCAGAAGGCGGTGCTGACCGATCTGACGCAGGCCCATCGGCTGCGCCGCGAGGTCCGGCCGGATCTGCACCTCGGCGGAGTGGCCATCACCGAGCGGTACACGCGCGGCGGCGACGAGCACCTGCGGATGCTGGCCAAGCAGGACCGAGGCTGCGGCTTCTTCATCTCGCAGGTGGTCTACGACGTCGACGCCACCAAGAGCATGCTGTCGGACTACTTCTACGCCTGTGCCGAACGCGGTGTCCCGCCGCGTCCGGTCATCCTCACGGTGTCGGTGTGCGGATCGCTGAAGACCCTGGCCTTCCTGAAATGGCTGGGCGTCGCCGTTCCCCGCTGGCTGGAGAACACGCTGCGGCACGCCGAGGACCCGCTGGCCGAGTCCTACGAGCAGTGCCTGGCCAACGCCCGCGAGCTGAGCGCGTTCTGCCGCCGGCTCGGGATGCCGTTCGGGTTCAACGTGGAGAGCGTCTCGATCCGCAAGGTCGAGATCGAAGCCGCGGTCGCGCTCGCCGGCCAGCTGCGTACGCTGCTCGACAGCTGAGCTACGCCAGTGCGGCCGGCAGCGGCTGGGCGTGAATGACGTGCAGCGTGCTGACCGCCCGCGTCAGCACGACGTAGAGCCGGTGCAGTCCCCGCGGCTCGGCGGCGACGATCCGGCCGGGCTCGGCCACGATGACCGAGTCGAACTCCAGGCCCTTGGCCAGTCCGGCCGGTACGCACACCAGGCGGTGCGTGTCCAGGGCGTCCTCGTCGCGGCCCAGCAGCGCGGCTTCGAGCCCGGCGGCGGACAGCTGCTCGTGCAGGCCGGCGATCTCGGCGTCGGCGGCGACGATCCCGATCGAGCCCTCGTCGGCCAGGCGGTCGCGGCACGCCTCGATGACGGCGTCGGTCAGCGAACCGGTCGCGGTGATGTGCAATGCGCCGGGCGCTTGGCGTACCGATGTGGGAGCGGAGAGATCCGGGGCGATCTGCGGGAGCAGGCGGGCGGCGTACTCGATGATCTGCGCGGGTACGCGGAACCCGCGGTCGAGGATGGCGAGCCGGGTGTCGGGCTTGCCCATGTGGGCCAGGAGCGTGGGCCAGTCGTCGGCCGACCAGGCGCTGGTGCCCTGCGCGATGTCGCCGAGGACGGTGAGCGAGCCGGCGGCACAGCGGCGGCCGAGGGCACGGCACTGCATCGGGCTGAGGTCCTGGGCTTCGTCCACCATCACGTGGCTGAGCGACGGCGCCCGGTCGATGAGGCCGGCCAGCTCGTCGAGCAGCACGGTGTCGGCGGGCGACCACTTGGCCGATTTGGCGGACCGGTAAGGCTTCGCCCACACCAATGCGGCCTGCTCGTCGGCCGAGAACACGTCGCCCGATGCGGCGAGGAACCCGGGATCGCAGTAGAGCCGGAAGAGCACCTGCTCGGGCGTGAGCTTCGGCCACACCGCGTCGAGAAGCTGGCGTACGGGCTTGGACCGGGCCACCGCCGCGGCTTCACGATCATCCGGGGTCGCCCCGCGCCGCTCCATCTGCATGAGCACGAGGCTGGCCAGGCGCTGGGCGACCCCGTCGCGGCCCGATCCGTAGCGCGGCCCGCCGGCGAGGTCGGCCACGATCTGGCCGATGCGGCCGCGTTCGACGCGATACCGGGTCGAACCGTGGATGTAGACGAGATCGTCGTCGGGCTTGGCGACATGGCTCCACAGCGCGCGGCGCAGGACCTCAGCCATCCGGGCGTCGCCCTTGAGGCGGGCGGCTTCGGCGGTGTCGCGGCCGGTCGCCGGGCGGTCGATCAGCTCGTCGATCGTCTTCTGCACCACCGACACCTCGCCCAGCGCCGGCAGGACGTGCCGGATATAGGACAGGAACGACCGGTTCGGCCCGACCACGGTCACCCCCGCGGTCAGCCGGTTCGGCTCCGAATACAGCAGGTACGCCAGCCGGTGCAGCCCGACCGCCGTCTTGCCGGTCCCCGGCGCGCCCTGTACGCAGATGCTCGGCTGCAGCGGTGCGCGTACCAGCTCGTCCTGCTCGGGCTGGATGGTGGCGACGATGTCGCGCATCGGCCCCGACCGCGGGCGCTCGATCTCCGCGGTCAGCAGCTTGCTCGGTCCACTGTCGACATCCAGCGGTTCGTCCTCGTACGCCGTCAGCTGGGCGCTGTCGGAGAAGCCGTAACGGCGCCGCCGGCGTACGCCCTGCCGATCGTCGCGGGTGGCCCGGTAGAACGGCATCGAAACCGGGGCACGCCAGTCCACCACCAGCGGTGTGCCGTCGTCGTCGCGTACGTGCCGCCGGCCCACGTAGACGCGGTCGGCATCACCTTCATGAACCGCACCGGGTTCGTAGTCGAGCCGCCCGAAGAACAGCGGTACGTCCGGCAGGTCGATCAGCTCCTCGGCCCGCTGCGCCCGCGCCAGCCGGTACACCGTGTTGAACCACACCTCGTCGGTGCCCGACACGAACTCCGGCGTCTCGGTGTCCATAACGTCCTTGCGCATCCCCAGCAACGCCAACCGCGCCGCCGCCAGATACTGTGCCTCAGCCTCGATCTCCGTCATACCGCGCCGCCTTCCGCGTTGTGACCTCCCCAGCGCGGCAAGCCAGCCGCCGGCCGCCACGAAGCGGCCGGGCTGGGAGAGCGGGGGAGGGGGCTGGGGGACACTACCGGCCCGAGCCGGCCACCTCAACCGAATTTCCGGCCCGCTTCCGGCTCCCCGGAGTGGTGGTGATCGGGATTGCGTGCCCGGTCCGCGATTCGGACGGGTATTCGCCGGCCGCCATTGCGCGGCCCGCCGTCGTCCTATCCGCCCGCGTACGCTGCCGAACGGCGGCACCAGTCCGCTGGAGTGATGCCCTTGCCCGCCGATCATTCGCGACTGTCTCGGCGTGCTTGTGGCGGCGCGACCGGAGTCCTAGCGTCTGCGATCGAACCTCCTCTTTGCCGGGTGCGAACTACTGCTGGCGAAATGGTGGAAAGGCGGCGGACGCATGGTTCGCATCGCTCGGATTTCGTTCCTGGCCGCGCTGCTCACGGCGGTGGTCACCGGTCTGTGGCCGGCACCGGCCCAGGCCGAGCCGCAGCCGGGGTCGATTACCGCGATCATCACGGATGTCTGTGGATTCGTGAAGGCCGACTTCACCAATGCGGACCCTGTCGTCGCGGCGCACATTCGCTTCTCGCGCAATGGCCGGCCATTCGAGGGATGGTCGGAGTTCGTGGGTAGCGGCATGTCGGCCACCGTCCACGAAGTCGCGGCCGGCGGTGACGTCATCCGGTTCGAATGGGATGTCGAGGGCGGCACCGAGTCACTCGAACACACCCATGTGACGCCGCCCGGGTGCGACGAGCCGAAGCTGTCGCTGTCGCTGGTCGACGGCTGCGGCCTGTATTTCACCGTCGTGGTCACGAACTCGGGAACGGGACCGGGCGACGTGCTCCTCAGCGCACCGACGATTTTCCAGAAGCCCTACACCGTGCCCGCCGGTGGTGTGGTCAAGGTGACCGTGCCCGGCGCGGCCACCTCCTCCGCGCGGCTGTACCGAGTGAACCCGGCCCCGCCCGACCCCTTCCAGAACGTGCTGATTGTGGACGAGATCGGCCGGGCACCGGGCTGCGGCATACCGTGGCCCGAGGAGGCCACGGCTTTCTGGGCGCCGACCTGCAAGCAGGTGACCGTGGTCTTCTTCGCGGTCCACATGAAGGGCCTGGTGCACGTCTACCGCAACGGCAAGGTCGTCGTGCAGGAGACGACCGACAACAAGGTCCACCGGTGGATCATCGCGGTGAAGCCCGGCGACCGCATCACGATCCTCGATCCGCCGGTGGCGTCCTACACCCATAAGCCACCAGGCTGTGCGGTGGCGGCACCGCCGGCACCGCCGCGCGCTGACGTCCGGCCGGCGTCCTCCGCTGCGCCGCCGGTCGCACCGGCAGCCGTCAGTCCCACGCCGCCGGAGTCGGCTGCCCCATCGGCCTCCGCCTCCGAACCGGCGATCACGTCCGCGCCACCCGTGCAACCGCCAGCGCGGACCGGCGTACCGGTCGCCGCCATGGCCACGGGCGTGGCGCTCACCACGGTCGCTGCCGGCCTCGGTGCCTGGTTCCTGATCGGCCTGGTACGCCGCCGGCGCCGGCCGGTCTGGGCGGTCGCGTTCGGGACGCTGTCGGCTCAGCCGGCCGTACGCGACATCGGCTTCATCCCCACCGTGTCGGTCCGGTGGGTCGCCCACTCCGGCCCGATCACCCAGTTCCTGCGGGAGGACGCGCCATGACCGTGAACACGTTCGACAGTCGTGATTGGACAGACACGGCCGAGCTGTCCGGGTCGCCGGTGACGATTCGCACGGTGCTGTTCGGCGACGACCCCCGAGCCGTCGTACCCAAGCGCGGATGGGCGGTGCTGCGCGAGAAGCTGTCGCGCGTACGCGCGGAGATGCGCCCGGTCGCCGAGCGTGAACTGGCCGCTGCGGTGGCCGGATTGGTCGATGTCGACCTGGCCGATTCCGTACGCGAAGCCTGGCGGTCGCACTCGCGGCTGATTGCGGCCGCGCGGGCAACGGTCGCGAATCCGGGCACCACCGAGGTGGTGGCACTCGCGACCCACCAGATCACGGCGACCCACACACCGCACGTGGATCTCGTCATCGACGAGGTGAAGGTAGCGACTGTCGAGGTGACCGTGGAAGTCGTCATCGAGGTGGAGAGCCTCGTGGCGACCGTCTACGCCGGCCGCCTGGTCGCGGTGCACAACGGGCGCTGCGAGGTCGACGTCTCCCTGCTCTACTCCGGCGTCGAGCTGGTGTCGGGGCGGGCGACGCTGGATGCGCCCCGCGCGGTTTCCCTCGGCGGGGGCATCGACCTGCTGCACAGCGGGGTCAGCGGCGGCTGATGCGCTGGCCGCGGTCCGGTACGCGCGGCATCGCCGCCCGCCGCTTGCGCAGCAGATTCGTCAGGTAGAACAGAGCGGCCGCCAGTACGCCCATATCGTCGAGGTAGATGGGGTCGGGGAGCAGGTCGATCGGGAGGATCGTGTAGATCAAGGCGCCCCAGAAGGCGACCTTGCCGCTGGTGCCGCCCAGCTCACCGAGGAGCCGCTTGGTGACGAACAGGCGCTTGACCAGCTTGATGGCGCCGTAGAGCGTTACGGCGCCGATGATGAGGACGACGACCGCGATCGCGATCCAGGCTTCTCGGGACACGTGCCTGTTCTACCCCGTCCGCGCGGCGGCTACTCCCCACCGCCACCGGCGTGGCACGATGCTGCCGTGTCGAAAGAGGCTTTCCACCACGACGGCTCGACCGAGGTCGGCGTACTCGCATGTCATGGCTTCACCGGTTCACCGGTCAGTATGCGGCCGTGGGCCGAGCACCTGGCCGAGCAGGGATGGTCAGTGCGCCTGCCGCTGCTACCCGGCCACGGCACGCACTGGCGCGACGCGAACAAGACGACCTGGCACCAGTGGTACGCCGAAATCGAGCGCGCGTACGCCGACCTGCGCGGCCGGTGTGACAAGGTGTTCGCGGTCGGCCTGTCGATGGGCGCGACCCTGGTCCTGCGCCTGGCCGAGGTCCAGGGCGACGGCCTGAGCGGCATCGTCATCGTCAACCCGACGGTGAGCATGGCCCGCCGCGACGCCTTCCTGCTGCCGGTCGCCGGCCGGATCCTGACCAATTTCCCGGCCATCGGCAACGACATCAAGAAACCGGGCATGAGCGAGGAAGCGTACGACCGTACGCCGCTGCGCGCCGCGCTGTCGCTGAAGGACCTCCAGCGGGTGGTCCGGGCCGAGCTGAGCAAGGTCACCCAGCCGATGCTGTTGTTACATTCGGCCGACGACCATGTCGTCCCGCCGGTCAACAGCGCCATCGTGTACGCCGGCGTCGGTTCGGCGGACAAGCAGGAGATCGTGCTCGCCGACAGCTACCACGTGGCGACGCTCGACCACGACGCGGAGAAGATCTTCGCCGAGAGCGTGTCGTTCATCAGATCTCGGTTGTAGGGGTGGCGGCTATGGAACTGGAAAGCTTCGAGCTGGTGATGCTGCGGCGGCCGGCCGATCCGGCCCCGTACGACGATGAAACGCTGGACCGCATCCAGGCGGCCCATCTGGAGTTTCACGCGGCGTTACGGGCCGAAGGCAAGATCGTGACGAACGGCCCGGTACGCGGGCAGCCGGACGAGTCGCTGCGCGGGCTCACCTTCTACCGCGTCGGATCGGTGGCGGAGGCGCGGCGGCTGGCCGAGCAGGACCCGTCGGTGAAGGCCGGCCGGCTCGTCGTCGACGTCATGGAGTGGCTGTGCCCGGTCGGTACGATGGCCCAGCCCGGCCGCCTCATCACCCTCCCCAGCTAACCCGCCTCCCAGGTTGATCATGAACTTGGGGTGGTAGTTGGCGGCGTGTCGACCCCCCAATGTTCATGATCGACGCGAGGGCCGGGTGCACCGTGGACGGACCTCGCCAGCCGGCCGGGCGGCTGCGTGGACTGGTGATTTTGCCGATTCCGGGCGCCTTGACCGCCTTGCGGCGCCCAGCGCATCTTCGTGTGATGACACCCAGCATCCGCCGCCGCTACGGCATCGGGTTCGCCGCCGCACTCCTCGCGGTCGCGGTGACCACCGAGCCCGTCGCCGCCGGCGTACCCCCGCGTGCTGAGCCCGATCTCGCCCGCACCGCACAGGGCTGGGTCCGCGGCACGGTCGCCGAAACACACCGGCTCTTCAAAGGCATCCCGTACGCCGCACCGCCGTCCGGTTCGCTGCGCTGGCAGCCGCCGCAGGCCGCCGGCAGCTGGCCCGGCGTACGCGACGCGACCGCAACGGTCGCCTCGACGCCCTGTCCACAGCCGACGATCGCGACGCTGCCCGGGGAGTCGAACCGCATCGGCAGCCTCAACGAAGACTGCTTGAAACTAAGCGTGTGGACGCCGGCTCGCCAGACCGGCCGGCTCCGCCCGGTATTCGTCTGGCTGCACGGCGGCGCGAACATCGTCGGCGCGGGCAGCGACTACATGGCCGCATCGCTGGTCGCATCGGGCGACATGATCGTCGTCGCGGTGAACTACCGCCTCGGCGCGCTCGGCTTCCTGGCCCATCCGGCGCTATCGGCCGAGAGTGCGGACGGCGCGTCCGGCGACTACGGGCTGATGGATCAGCAAGCCGCACTGCGCTGGGTACGCGACAACATCCGCGCGTTCGGCGGCGATCCGCGCGAGGTGACGCTCGGCGGGCAGTCGGCCGGTTCCCAGGACACCTGCGCCCATGTGGCGTCGCCAACGGCTCGCGGCCTGTTCATCCGGGCGGTTCAGCTCAGTGGAACATGTGTTTCCGGCGGATCGTTCTCGCCGCCGTCGCTGAACGCCGCCCACACCGCGGGTATCGCCTACGCGACTGCGGTCGGCTGCGCGGACGCGGCGTGCCTGCGTGCGTTACCGGTGCCGCAGGTGCTCGCCGGGCAGGCCGGGCGTACCTTCGGGCCCAACATCGGCCCGGCCGTGCTGCCCATCCCGCCCGCCGCCGCCTGGGGAACCGGGCGGTCGAACCGGGTACCGACGCTGATCGGCAGCACCCACGATGAGTGGCGTTACTTCACGTCCACCCGCATCAACTTCGTCACCGGCCCGCTCACTGAAACGACCTACGCGAGTGTCGTACGCAGCGAGTTCGGCAGCACCGCCGACATGGTGCTCGCGCAGTATCCCGTTTCCGCGTACGCGAGCCCGGGTCTGGCGTACTCGGCGCTGAAGACCGACCAGTTCTTCGCCTGCCCGGCCCGCGCCGATGCGCTGCTTTACAGCACCGAACGCCCGGTCTACGAGTACGAGTTCAACGACCCGAACGCACCGTCGTTCTTCACCGACCCGAACCTGCCGCAGGGCGCGTTCCACGCCGCCGACGTCAACTACTTCTTCCGCCGGGCAGCGCTGAACCCAGCCCAAGAGCGGATGGCGCAGACGATGATCGCGTACCTGACGTCCTTCGTCGCCACCGGAGACCCGAACGGACCCAGCCGGCCGCATTGGCCACGGTACCGGGAAGACGTGGCCCTATCGCTCGTGCCCGAGGCGATCGCCGTGACGGCGGGCTTCGCCGCCGATCACAAGTGCGCATTCTGGCGCCTGGCCGCGGGCACGCCGAGCTAGGTCCCGCATGGGGAGGGGAGATCGCGGCCACGGTCCGTCCCCGTGGCCGCGACACCCCTGCCGTTTCCGATGTTTCCGTTTCTGATGTTT